>Ga0206677_10000244_pt1 | contig 49875 bp, 62 predicted proteins | sample M130m12015metaG_FD_155475 | JGI IMG/M metagenome (GOLD analysis project Ga0206677, IMG submission 155475) | Ammonia-oxidizing marine archaeal communities from Monterey Bay, California, United States - M1 30m 12015 | ecosystem: Environmental > Aquatic > Marine > Intertidal zone | place: USA...
GACCCCTGCAAAGAACTCAAAGCCAAGCTGAACGAAGTAGAGGCTAGCATCAAGCTCCTAAATCAGGAGCGAGAAGACCTCATAGATGAAATCGGAGACACCTACTCGGTGCTGCAAGAATTAGGCGACGAGCGCTACCACTAAAATCAATGCCGAGGAGGCAAATCATGACAACTAAATTAATCGACTGCACCCCCACTTGGGAAGAAACCGCTCACCTGCTGGTTCACACACTGCAATGCAACCCCGACAACGAAAGTGCACGGGCAGAGCTGTTACGCATGGGCAAGATCATTGACCAGCAGATGGTCAGAATCTCGGAGCTAAGGGAGGCGCGTAGTGTCTAGTGACTTTGAGCGACTCTACGGCGAGCTGTCCCTATTTGTGCTTAAACAGCGCAACAGGCAGCGGGTGGCTGACCTCGCAGGTCTTCACCTCAACACCGTCTCAGAAATCATCAACGGTAAGCGCAACCCCAACCTCCAGACCCTGATCGCTCTAGAGCGTGCCTGCAACCAGATCAAATCCAACCTTACTCTATCCAACTGACGAGACCGGCTAGTTACCGGTCGAAACCCAGCGTCCACCTGACGATAAACAGCTGTGCGGGAATGACACCTAGAATCTACACGGGTGCCAGCCAGCTACTGGGTCTTGGAAAACTAACGACCGAGGAGGTCACTGTGAAGTACTACATTGCCACAATCCGAAACGGCGTGATCCCTGCCGACAGCATGGGACTTCGGCGCTACCACAGAAAAAACCGTCTGGGTGACTACAAGGCGCCGCTACTTGATGGTTGCGAGTTTGTAGTCTATCGAGGCTTAAAGAACCTGCAACTCGAGAAGCCTTACGCATTTTACAGGTCCAAGGGCGGCAAGCTAAAGCGCGACAAGTACCGCACCTCTATTACCCTGATCCGTGAGATGTTTAAGGAGGTGGCGTGATGGAATTTAATCCAAAACTCCCTGAGTACTGCAATATGGCTGATCGGGTTGCGGTTCAAATCCTGATTGATGAGCTGCTGTCGAGAAACTGTAGCGTCAGCGTCAACGATGGCGAAGAGACTTGCCTGTACCTTTCAAACGATTACATGGAAATACTAGAGCACCTAACCAGCACCGGTGAGGACTTTGTCGAGGCATCAGCGCCTGACGGTCTGCCCCTTGGGTGGTTCTACCTGATCTATGACAACGGCAGCGAGGGTAGCCCTATGGTGGTGATCAGCGACCATCTGGACACCAAGTTTTGCGGCAGCGTTTATCAGGCTGTCGAGCGCAGACTGGAGGTGGCGTAATGAATAAATGGAAATGCGAAGACTGCACGTTCTTTGGCGACTACTCAGAGCTGCGCGTGTCGCAGGAGATAGATCACGAGCCATATGGTGACCAATCTGTTGAGCGGGTGACCTACTACTTCCACTGCCCAGATTGCGACAGCAACGATGTCACAGAATACGCGGAGGTGAGCTGGTGAGAAATTATTTAATGGCGGCTCAAATCACCCTGCTTTTTAGCTTTATAGCAATCGTATCCTATCTGCACATCTACGCTGCACATATTGGGTAACTTTTAAACCCATTTGTGTACATAGCAATTTTCTCCTCCCTGTGCTGAGAGTCAGCACCTATCAGACGCTACGGATGGCGTCCTTTTTTGTAAGTTTCTCCGAGGCAACCTGCGGGTGATCTGGGATGAACTAACCAAAGAGGAAGACCCTATGTTCTTATTTGAGCAAAAACTGAAAGAAGCTGGCATTGCTGACACCCGAACCGAGCATATAGCCAAAGCCCTAAGCGATCTGCACTCAGCCATATCATCCTGCGATATACCCACGCGCAGAGTGTTTGCCGAGATGCACCCTTACGCTGTTCGCGCAGCAGTCGAGTACGCCAAGGTAGAAGACCTGAACACCGATCTCTGGGGCGTCACCCACAACCACGAGTGGCTAGGCGATTACATGGAATACGAGACCGAGTGCCGGATCAGACCCCTGACCGACAACGTCGTTGATATGGGAGAATACCGATGATTTATTTAGAGTGGTTTATCGCTATTGTCGCTGCGACGATCTTTGCTTTTGCCTTTGCGGGCGCCATACTACACGCCAACGATAGGCAGAGATTCTATGACGAACGACGAAAGAGAGAGGTCAGCGATGTCAACAAACGACGAGCTGATTGAGATAATAAAAAAGCATAACCTGACTATAAGGCAGGTCGCTGACTTGATTGAGGTTAGCCCCGAGTCAGTGAAGAACTGGCTAAGGCAGCATCGGTCGTCACCTATGCCTAAGGTTGCCCTGCTAGCACTGCGTTTGAGTATCGAATTAAAACGCATTTAGGAATAAGAAAGACCCACTTTGGATGCCGGTCTGTAGTACCAGTAAAGCAGACCGGCTCCATTCCCTCCAGCAAGATACACTCCAGTATCCCCTCCCTGCTAAACCAATACTCCCCATTGCCTGTATCAATCAACCAGTAGTCTGCAATAGAAACACTAAATGCCGATGGCTTGTTGTGGTAGTACTCAATCACAATGTTGCCGGTCTTCTGGCTCATCGGATCGTATTTAACCTCAACAGTTTTACCCAGCTCAGGAATCTCTATGTCCCACTGAGGGTGCAGCCCCTCTGCTCGCTTAGCGTTTGGGAAGATGGCACGCAGCCGTCGAAGCAGATCATCCTCAACAGCAACGCCCCTCTTTAGATCATCCTTAAATCCCATTGCGCTCTTTCTGCCACAACGTCTTAACGCCATGCTCTACCAGCTGCCTAGTGTGGCTGGGTGTTGCGTCATGCGGAATGCTTTCTATCGCTGCCCTTCTCTCGTCCTTACTTGGTAGGTCGAGAATATTGCTTGGCAGGTAGTAGACCAGCGTTGCCCTTGCCAGATCATGAAACTCTGGTGCTAGGTTGTCCTCTATGTATTTAAGGCACTGGGGGTAGTAAGTTTTTTTCGCCGCTAATTTAATTTCTGCGTTGAACGCTGCTGGCTTCATGTTCTGACCTCCAGCTCCGTCTCGATCCAAACCTTGGCACCGCACGAAAGGGGCTTATCGGGACTGTATATGACCGAGGCAACGACCTCACCGTCATCACCCAATAATTCAGCCATATTTACTTTGCGATTTTCCTTATAATCTTTGACCGTGAGGACAGGAGAGTCAGCTCCTTTTGCGTTAGCTCTTATGTTGTGCTGATTAACGTGTATTCGCGTTTTCATTTTCAGGAACCTCCAACAGCTCTCGCATCAGCAAGATGCCTGTCTCCCAATCCACCGTGATTGTCTCAACAGTTTTGAACGAGTATTCCTTGAATGTCCGTAACGGAAATACCATGCGTATGGGCTGGCGGTCGTACTTATAGATAAGCACTGGTATGTAATCATCTCCCGCCGATGTCTTAGCCTGCTCCCACCACTCAGGCTTGTGCCAATGCCCGCTGGCGTATCGCTTGGCTTCAATCATGAGGTTATGGAACTCAATGTCAGCCTTGCCGCAGGTCTGGTACTGGTCGAGGTTACGCTTTAGGTGAGACGCGCAATCACCGAACTCATCATGAAACATCTTGATAAGCTCCCGCTCAAACGCGTGACCCTTAGCTCGACCGTTGATCAACTCTCTGCCTCAATCAACCATTGCAGGTAGACCTTGGCTTTCTCAAGACTCTGAACCTTTCCGTTGGGGTGGTTCTCATAGCGCCAGACATACTTCTGTACGTTGCCTTTGAGATAGCCTCTCCATTGGTCAATGTCCATCGAGCTTTTGATCGCGTCGATACACTCAATAGCGTCTTCGGTTTTCTTGTAATGCTTGGGCTGTTTAACCGCGTCCCACTGCGCGGGGGTTGTCATATTGATGCTCATTTCTTCTTACTCCTTCCACAATATTTGCAGGGCTTGGTCCAATCTGTCGTTGCCAAACAGTCACACAGCCGCATCGGCGTTTGTCTGGGTGGCTCAGGGTCAAAATGGTAGTGCCCCTTGGGTTGTCGCTGCCTCTTGGGAGTCAGCTGTAGCTTGTCAAACTCCGTTAATTTCATTAATCCTCCCTTGCGTCCACTCCAGCAGCTCTAGCTGGGTGCCGTATCTGCTCTCAAACTTTCTCTTAAAGGGGTGACGGCTGGTGTAGCTGGCGTTGTCCTCACCCCCGCGATGATGCTTGTAACAGAGCGGAATGGACTTAAGGTGCGCCCCCTCTTTGGTCTTACCGTCGATGTGATGCACCTCAGCTGGCGTGAACACGTTGAACTGACGATGGCAGACACAGCAGCCGAGCTGGGTAATGTCATCCATCCACTTCTTATCAACCGCATTCGCGCCGCGCCCCTTCATGTTCCGTAAACTCTCCGCTCTGCACGCTCACTGGCGAGCATGGATTGCCAGACCTTGAACTCGACCTCGGCAGCAAGCATCTCTGACTTAGCCGCTGCCAGCATGCCTTTAGCCCTGCCCCGAGATAGCCGCGCCTCGTATACGTTAACGTCTTCATCAGAAGCTCTGAGTTGAGCCGCATTGGTCTTGGCGCCCTGCGCCTCAGCCACCACCATGGACTGCGCCACGATTCTCTTTTCATCTGCATCAGCCTTGGACAGCTCGTACTCTGCCTTGCCCACTGCAATGCCAGCCTCTCGTATTTTTTGTGCAAACTTTTCCTGATCCATCTATGCATCCTTTGAATAATTGATATAAAACCTTGGCTTGCCATTCTTTCTGTCGCGGTACTGACAGCACCTGCTATCGAACTCAAAGCCAACCTTTCCTTCATACATACCGTTGCGATTCTTTAAGACCTCGAGATACGTATCCCACTGCTTGGTGTACATCTCGTCCGGCTCTTCACCCAGCATCTCTGCCTGCTCTATCTGCTCGGCTTTCTTCTTGTTCTTCCATACACTGATAAAGCCATCTGCCAAGTCAGTGATAGAGCCCGAGCCCTTAACGTCGTACTTGTTGGGTGCTGCGTACTCTGACTCGCCCTTTCGGACGTGGGTCACGATGAAGATAGTGACGGGGAATGACAGCTTGAAGTTGACCAGCTTCTCGATGAAGCGCTGCTGCCCTTCGTAATCATCCTGCCTGACCATATTGGTCAAGCTATCGACCACAAAGACATTGATGCCGTAACGTCGATATGCATATTCAAAGCACGACATAAGGTCTTCAGGCTTGGGGGTCAGCTTGTCAACGAACAGCCACAGGTTAGGGCACATCCACTCAAGCAGTTTCTTTCTGTATGGCTGGGGTGGCTGCTCTGATCCAGCAGCCTGCCTAACCATTCGCCCCATGGTTGCCTTGGGCGTCATCTCCATCGATGCAATCAGAACCTTTTGATCCTGCTCTACAGCATTGAGTGACAGCTGGTTAAGCCACATGCTTTTGCCGTGACCGTTGATCCCGCAAACACCCCACAGCTCGTTGGGTCTGAACTTGATGTCCTCTTCGTCCAGCTTCGCCCATCCAGAGCCGAAGCCCTGCGTGTCGTCCATCTTGTTTTCAAAGAAGTCATCGATGTCCGCTTCAAAGTCCAGTACAGAGCGCAAAGTCTCAGGGTCTTTCCAGCGTGCCTCTTGATAGGCGCACTCCAGCATCCAGCGTGCCTGCTCGTAGCCTTCCTTTTGCAGCAGCTCATTGATGTCTTTGGTTGGCAGGTTAACCCTGTAGCATCGGTCACCCAGCCTAGACATAATTTCTGCGGCGGCAAGCTCCCCCTGCTCATCCATGTCAGTAGCGATTAATATCTCTTCAAAGCGGGCGAGGTTCTCGTATTCATGGGCGATCCACTTGGTCTGCTTCGCGCCTTTACCTCCACCCATTGGCACCGATAGAGCTGGGAACCCTAACTCACCACAGGCGATGGCATCCCACTCACCCTCAGTGATCCACACCTTTCGCGCATCGTCAGGCATGGCTTGCCATCCAAACAAGATAGGCTTGAGGTCTTTCTGAGTGGACGGGTTGCCGTCATGATTGATCGGCTTGGTCTTTAGGAATGTCTCATTGCCCTGAGTGTCGAAGAAGGGGAACACAACATCTTGACCACCCCTTGCGTCGGTCTCATATATCTTCCAGCGGAAGCATACCTCCCCTACATCTTTGAACCCTCTCTTCTCCATATACCCATGCAGGTGGGCGCTCTCATTGCGAGCCGGGGGCTGAGGTTTGGTGTAGTTCTTTTTTTCCGCCGGAGCAACTTTTTTGGCGGGGGTGTTGTCGCGGATACCGTAGCGCTTCTTTGCCCAATCCATTGCGTTGACTAAGGTAAGACCTTGGCTGTACATGATGAGGTCCAGCAGGTCTCCGCCCTCACCCGTACTAAAGTCCATCCACTTACCGCACTGATCGCCGTTGAGATAGACAGACATGCTCCTGCCTTTCTCGCCTTGTATCGATCCGATCTTGTAGCAGCCGGATTCCACTCTACCGTCGGGGTATAGTTCGTGACAGATACCAGCAGCATGCGGGGCTAGGTGCTGGGCTAGCGTTTTAACGTCCATCATTTGACAGCTCCCAACAGATCATTCTTTCTGTCGTGCCCTTTAAAGCACTTGAGCGCTGCCCAATCAGGGCTACCGATTCTTTCCCAGCCTCGGCTGATCGCAAAATCCACAACACCCGCGATATCAAAACCTTGGCGCTTCATAACCTTGAAGTCCTCAGCCTGAGCGCTGAGCATCTTTGCCGCAGGCTTTCTGCCTTTACGTTTCTCCAGCTTGTACTCCCACCACTTAGCCCATGGCTTATCAGCAATACCCTCTGGATTACCGTTTAGGAGATCAGACCGCCAGCATGTTTGTTCTTTCTGATGTTCGTTAGTAATAATATTTGTTCTTTGGGTCTGATTACCTTGATCTGGGTTTACTTGATCTGGGTTAGCTTGATCTGGGTTTCGATGATCTAGTGGAAAAGCCCCTCTAACATCAGTCACCAGCCAATCCCAGCGGACGACGTGACCACTTTCGTTTCGGACAATTTCTCTGCGTATGTATTCAGCCTCTTCCAGCTCAGCTGTGATGCGAGTCATCTTCACGTTGCCGACACCGAAGACAGTGCAGAGTTGGTTGTTGGTGATTTGCCAGTCATCGACATGGCTAAGAAGATAGACAAGAACCCCTAAAGACTCTGGCGATAAACCGTCATCTCTAAACTGGCTGGCACTAACGCCGCCTCTGAGAAGTAAGTTGGGGATTCGGGTGTAATGGTCTTGCTTGAGGTTTGCAGGACGGAAAATCATTAATGAGACGGCTCCATGTAATATTCGTTTGAGCAGCCATATTAATCTGGTGGTTAACAGATATCAAATAAATTTATGAAAGGGGTTGAAAGTAAGCGTTTTATCAGGAAAATAATTCGGCGGAGGAAACATGGACGAAAAAAAAGAACAGAGGAAAAAAATATTCAACGATGGTCTTGACCGATGTGGTGTTCCTGAATGGGGACGCGGTGCCAGTATCGTCAAGGCAACAGGATGCAGTGCCGCCTCAGCGCAAGCGTGGATTCGGGGAAGTCTACCTAGCGACGGAGAGCGTATTGTTGAATTGTGTGACCTTTACCATATAGACCTCTACTTGTGGGTGACGCTTGAGACTCGAGACAAAGCGCAGCCTATAGATACAATGCTTGAAGCCATTGTTTACGTGAAAGATTTTGAGGAGAAATCAAACTTTGTACTCACTCCCGCACAGTTTGCACACATGTGCGCGGCGTATCTCGATGAAAGTAAACGTGCATCTTTCAACGATATCGTAAAAATATTAGCAAAGGATTGACTATCTATGCCCCCCGACCCGTCGCAGCGAGTCAGCTGCAAAACTTTAATAAGAAAAATTCAGGGCACCCCCAAGCTCAAAGTTGTCTTTGGGAAAAAATTAAGCCCAACTTACGCGGAATTTCTAAAGCTGCGGTCCAAAAAAAATATGGACGAAGAAACAAAATAATCTAGAAGTGTTGAAATAAATCTGAGCGGTGTTAATATGTCTCCTGAACTAACGGAGACATTACATGGATATGCTTACACGCGCCCACATCTGGGCGACCTTATCTGATATAGATGTAGCACCATTCTGCACCGAGACAGAGGTACTGGGCGATCAAGTCCTTACCTATCTGCCTTGGATGAAAGCCCATGAAATAATGATGGGCACCTTCCCTGAGTACCACTGGGAATTCACCGAAGACCCAGAAGGCAGAGAATGTCATTACTTCAATGACGGCTCTGCCGAAGTCCGTTGTCGCATGACAATTGGCGGTCAGACCAACATTACCTACCTTCCCGTTCATCGGTCAGGCAAGGCGGTTGACTCTCCTTCATCAACTGACATCAATACAGCCAAGCAGCGCTGTCGCGTCAAAGCGATGGGTGAGTTTGGGCTGGGCTACACCATGTGGCTTAGCTCTCAGGTAAGAGATATTGAAGAAAGTGTTTCTAATGCTGAAGAAAGTACACCTTCAGAAACAAATGATGCCGATGCAGAACTTGAAAAAGTAATAGCCATCTGGGAACACCTTAAGTTTGGTGAAGCTAAGACCCTGAGTGAAGCCACAAAGCTGTACGACAAGTTTAAACGTGGTCTAACCAATCGAGGGTTGACCGACACGACAGGTAACTGGGAAGCGCTTTGTCAGGATAAAGGATGGAGGGCTAGCAAATGAGTTTAGCTGTTCAAGGATCACCCGAATGGCACGCAGCACGAGCCGGTAAGATCAAGGCATCTGTCTGCGCTGCACTAGAAGGCAAGCACCCCTACATGAAGCCAGCCGACTTGGTTCGCCAAGAGGTTAGAGCATTGGCTGGTGCTGAGTCTGAGTTCAAGATGGTTCCGGCTGTTGCCCATGGACAGATGATGGAGGACCATGCTCGCATCTTTCTAGAGGGTCTACAGGGTTACACCGTCGAAGAGACAGGACTGGTAGTCCACCCAAAGCATGACTTTATCGCAGCATCTCCCGACGGGCTCGTGGGCTTGGAGGGTTGTGTGGAAATCAAGTGTCCGTTTCCCCAGTACACCAAGTCACCTTACTCTATCTTCTCACCGAAGCGCAGCATGTACCTCATGCAGGTCTACATGCAGATGGAAGTACTGGATGCAGAGTGGTGTGACTTTATTTGTTACTTGGCTAAGAACGAAACAGCCGAGCCTCAGTACACGCTAGAGCGAGTCCCACGCAAGGAGGACTTCCTAACTGAACTTCTGAGCCGCAAGTATCTGCCGCAACCCAGCAAGGGCACCATCTCTCGCCTTGATCTTTACCAAGTTTGGTACAACTGGATTCAAGAGCAGTACCGAGATGAGGTCACCCGAGCTGACCACGTTAAAAGCATTGAGGTTGATGCGCCAGAGGTCATCAAGACCGATGAGGAACTGAACCGGCTGACTGCAATGCAGAACCGGATTGCAGACATCAAGTCACGCATCAGTGACGACCTACAAACCTTGGATGTGCTGGGCAAGACCAGTGAATCCCTGAAAAAAGATATCGCCGAACGCTACAAAGGCTCTGTCAGTAATGGCAAGACCACAGTGAAGGTGATTATGAAGAACCCACCCATTGATTACCGCAAAGCGTTTGAGTTCTTGGGTGGTGAAGACGCGGTGCTTAACAAAGACGAGTCGCTTGATTCTTTCAGAAGAGAAAGCGGCGCAATGCAAGTCCAAATCCAACACGGAGAAGTGTGATGCAAAACAAACCAACAGCATTTGAATCATTGAAAGCAGGTAAGGGTCGTCTGTATCCAATGCCTAAAGACAAGCGCATCGAAGAGTGGAACCGCCTTAAGCAGTACGACTGGGCGACCAAAGAACATGTGCCTAAATTTGATGGCTTTATCAAGATCAGCCGAGAGTTAGTAGCCGATTTGCAGGCAGCTCTGGATATAAACAACGGCAACGACTTCCGATACAACATCAAAGTCTGCGAGCAGATGGGTGATGACGGAAATATTCAGCAACTGAATGTTGATTACTGGATTCCTAAGCCAAACCCAAATGCCAGCAACAGCCCGTCACAAGGTGCCAAGCCACCGGCTGACGATTTCCTAGACGACGACCTACCTTTTTAAGGATTAGTTTATGCCCCTACGAATCACAAGGTCAGCTGGCTCCATCTTTTATGGTGGCGAGAACCTTGATCCAAACGATCTCGAAGGCACTTTTGACCATCGAGTATATGTACGAGGGGTCGTTGACTTGAATGGCAGACACGAGGCAACTCTGAATGTCCATACAAGGCGTCAAGGTCATCAGGAATATGTACTAACCGCTGGGGATTCAGGTCTCCAGCTTTCTGACTCTGTCCTCGTCGAAATGACGGGGGTGCAGCAGTACTTTACTAAACCCCATGTGAAGTGCCCTGAGTGCGGTCACGTTGCCGAGGATGGCAGGAAGACTGTCATGTTCCCTCAAGCGAGACTGGCTGTTGGTGCTCCACGTCATTATCAAATAGTGCGCGACGACGCGAGGAAAAAGAAATGAGCGAGCAACCTCAACTGATTAGCATCGATAACAAGAATTACCTGTTAGACGATCTGAGTGACAACTGCAAAGAGCTGCTCGGTGCAGCCCAGCAATCTAGCCAAGCCATTGGTTTGATCGGAGCCCTGATATCAGCAGCGCAGAAAGGCGCTGATCTGAATATGAAAGAAGCGATGAAGCTACTGCCTGAGCCGTATGAGGCAGAGGAACTTGAAGGCGAGCTTGCTTCCAAAGCTCACTAGGATTTCCCCCCTAGAGGGGTAGGTGTTCCCTCCTCACACCTACTGACAGGCTTGGTCTACCTGTCCCCTCGAAACAGACCTTTTTCTCAGGACATGCTGGTGTTAATCTGACATCGCGGCATGTCTCTGTTCACGGAGACGAATATGAACTTAACATTTAAAGAAGTAACTGAGCGTTATTTGGCACAGCCAAGCGCACACAATGAAGAGAAGCAGAGGACCACGGTCATAGCAGCTAACAACCTTGTTAAGGTGTTTGGCTCTACGCCGGTAAAGGAATTCGAGAAGATCGCTCTTATCGATAACTTTATAGAGAACCTGCGGAAGCAACCATCCAAAAGGAGAATTGGTCAAAAAGTCAGCAACAGCTGGGTCAATAAGCACATCATAACTTTCCGGTCTATCCTCAACTACGCCCTCTCAAAAGAGCATGTTGATCGAGTCCCTAAGTTGTCTGTGTACCCTGAGACGAAGAGTAAACTCTTCTTGAAGCCTGAGCAGATTCAGAGACTGATTTGTATCTTGGATGATTTGAGAGCCGACATGGTTAGGTTTGCAGTCTCAACAGGACTGCGAGCATCTAACGTGAGGCTTCTGAAGTGGGATCAAGTAGAGCCAGACTTTTCTGCTCTAAATGTTTCCGGTGAGGATGCCAAGATGGGCGAAGACATTCTGATACCTCTGAACAGAGATGCTCAGAAAGTACTAGAACGTCGCAAAGCTCTGAATGACGCCCTCGTTGAAAAGCATATGTATCTCCGTAACGGAATAGATCATGTGTTTGTTCAGCAGGTAGGTGGTGGCAGCAAGGTAGGCAAGGTGTTGAGTGAGATCAATAACAAAACCTACAAGAAGGCTTGCCGTGAAGCTGGATTACCAGCAGGGGTAACCTTCCACACAATGCGTCATACATTTGCTAGTTGGCACATCCAGAGGGGGACGAGCGAAATGGTTCTCATGGAACTGGGAGGATGGAAGGATCGCAAATCACTGCAAAGATACGCCCATCTTAACCAAGCCCAAAGACAGATCGCATCGTCAAATATTGAAGGAATAATTTAACCAAAACGATAATTAATCACAATCAAAACGATAATTAAACAGCTGTAACCTATTGATAAGTAAAGAAATGGTGCCGGAAAGAGGACTTGAACCTCCGACCAATTGCTTACGAAGCAACTGCTCTAATATATTTTTTTATTCAATTAAATCAATAACTTACAGATTCATGCCGCAAGGTTATGGCTGGTTATATTGAGGAGAAAACAATGCACAGCATTAAGGATAAAATTAAACAAGCTAACCATTTTGCCGATGAAGCAATCAAGGAAGCTGAGCGAGATCTGAAAGAGATTGGCGGGACCATGAGCACTTGGCTCAACGCAGGCAACTATCACCTGACCAATGTGCATGTTGTCACTTGGCTTGGGATCACCGTGATTCTATGTATTATCTTTTAGACATACCAATTATGGTATCTATGTGATTCTAAAGTTGCATTTCACATAACGCATAACTGCCACTACAATGCGCCCTCACTTTAATTGAGAGTAAGGGTTATTTGTAATGGTTGTTATATGTACTTGTGTTCTAGCTGGTCTTTGTCTTATCGCTTATAACGATCTAACCAATTCACTTTAATGGATTAGAGACGTAGTCAAGCGCCTCCCAAACAGAATCTAAATCCCGTCCGATTGCCTGAATCCTCTTATCAATGTCTTCGCTTTTAGCTGTAATTAGTTCAGCCTGCTTTACCGTGGACTTCATGGTCTCAATGTCTTTCTCAAGATCAGTGACCTTTGTATTGATGTCCAGTAGAGCGGCTTGCTGATCCTTGATCGTTAAGAGGTTTACGCCCAACTCTGCCAGTTTGCCTTGCAGCTGACCTACATCATTTGCTTCAAGCTCTTGCTCTACCAGTAGAATCTTTTCCTCCAGAGGCACTATGTCTGGAATCTGTTGTGACTCGACTGCCTCTAGCCTTGAATACAGTGAGCTTGCTGTCCATACGCCACCGCCAAGGGTAGTCGCTAGGCTTAAAAGTATAGCAATGTAAACGCCCTTAAAAGATGTACCGCCTATCGTTAATTCAGTTTCAGCTAAACTCATGTGCCATCAGACTCCGTAGATTCATCGCATTCAATACCGTACACAAAACATTGGTAACCCAAATGTGTCGGACCAGTTATATAAAGCTCAGACTCTTTACCTGCCAAAAGAACATCGGAACCAGAGAAGTACATATCTATTCCAAACTGATCTGTGCCATTTAAGAAAACGCTTGTCTGCTCTAGCATTCTTGTATTGGTCTGCCATGTCAGTGTCACCGCTTGACTGCCAGAGCTATAAGCTATGGAGCTATCTTCGACTGTTAGGTTTCGGTCGGCAGCCTGACTTTCTAGGAATGCAACCGCCTCTGGGTTTGCCGCAACGCCTAAGAATGCACCAGCATTGTTGGCATGGGTTTCTATATCATCCAGACTTTGGTTGTAGGTGTCCGCATCATCCTGATCAATGGTCAAAGTCTCAATGTTGTCTGCAACAAACTGCTGAACTTCAGCCTCATCGTCAGGGGTTGCTGCTGTCTCTGCTATTTCCGCGACATTCTGAACGGCAATCATATCCACAACAACATCGGTAAATACATCCAAAGCTGCATCCATAAGCTCAAGCTGTGCCGCTGCCTCTTCTTGCAGATAGTCTACGGCGCTACCATAGGGATTATAGGCTTGCATGCCAGACAGTGCTGCGTTGTACGCCTGTACTTGCTCCGAGCTGATATAAGCTGTTCCCGCTAAAGAGCCGTCAGAAATTCCTGCCCCAGTGTAAGCATAGCCTTGTGCTGCACCAGCAAGCATAATTCCTTTGTCCATCTGATCAACAATGGCAGATGATGCCGCTATCAAATTGTCTAGCTCGCTACTTTTTGTAGCGGAACTTATCGCTAACAGACTGGCTAGAGTCGCTATCTGCCACCTCTTCTGTCTCATGTTCTGCTCCTATTCCAAGTATTGAGTTGTACCACTTCTGAGTATCGCTATATTTTTTCACTGGGGGCTTTTTGCTAAAGGTAGCGGACTTACGAAACCTGACTTCTCCGTAGTCTGGGATATAAAGAGACGGCTGCATCTTCATTAACAAAAATGCGCGGCGACCAACAACCAACCTTCCACCCTTGATTACAGGGCAAGGTGTTCCAGAAACAAACATGGCTCTAAACACCGCTTCGTCTGCACACATAACAGCAATGGCTGCGACCTTCATGCCTAGATCACTAAGAACCTTGGCATTCCTGCGCCTATTACAGTACTCATCTACCTTATAGTTGCCCGACGTGTATCCGACTATGCCTGTCTGAATACTGCTGCCAGTACCCTGCAAGCACGTCTCAATCCCATTAGACATGTAGCTAGGTGCTATAGCGCTGCCGACTGGCATGTCAGATGAGCTTCCTGCGCCGTTGTAAGTGTTGCTGGTACTGTGATCCGTGCTGTTGTTATTGCTGCTTACCGTAGAATCGACGGTATTCGTATTTAACGAACCATCCTGATTGTTCTCACTATTAGTTGACTCTTCGCCAACAGCAATTGATGTGAGTAATAGCGCTGCTGCACCTAAAGCTCTCACGTTAGTTCTCTTCACTGATCTCAGCTATCATTTCATCTCTCTCTCGGCTTTCCTGTAAGCCTTGTTGAATATGTCGAATGTCAGATTCTCTCGCTCATCTATAGCCTTGAGTATTTCGTTACGCCGTTCGATAGTAATATCTTGTCTCATTACCAACTTGCGATTCGCTGCGTATTTTCGTAAGTCTCTAGTTGCTCTCCTGTAAAGGCTACGCTTTCCACCATTAATCAAAGGCGCGAAAGATTGATATTTTTGGTTAAGCTCTTGCAGAGCAGCTAAGTCTCCATCTTCATTGGCTTCTGAAAATCGTTTTATGACCTTTTCTGTCTCATCCGCGTTATCGTAGAACTCAAATCTGTCCTCATATTCGGAAGGACTCTCAAAGAAGGTTCCAACAACTGGAAGGTCTTGCTTTCTGAAGTCTTCATCCATAAGCATTCGTGACGCAACGTCTGATGACTGGCTTACGAATCGACCTACACCCCCAAGGAAGTATTCATACACATACTTCATCTTGTCTGGGTTGATAGATACAAACCCGTCCTCGTACTTATCACCCCCTGTGGCGTCGTTGAGGAACTCGGTAGTCGCTGTAAACGCCTTTGGTGTAGATCGTCTTGAGTTATACGCCGCTGAGCGCTCAACCAAAAACGGATTCTGCTCGATATAGACTTCGCTCCCAAAGAAGTTCTTGTTCGCCATAAGGTCTTGGTGGACCTCCAGCATGTCAGGATAGAAACCTCTCATCTTCTCTTCCCACGAGTCTCCTGACGCAGGCGCGATTGGCATAAAGTTAAGCATCGCGTTGTTAGCCAAATGAAACGCTGTTTCTTCTGGAGTGTTTATTCCCATAGCCATCTCAGCAGAAAGCCGACCGATGTTGGTAAAGAAGTTGTAGCCATAAGGAAGCTGCAACGCAAAGCCCTCCTCATTGCCGTACATCATCAATAGGGCACGATTCTTTGCGTGCTCAGGGAGGTCCGCGTAATCAGCTTCGCCATCGTCGTCTTCATCAGAAGTTATGATGTTGGCGTATGCAACCGCTGCACCAATGGCAACCATGCTTGCAGCTGCTATTCTAGCTTTGGTAACCTTCTTGCCGTCATTACTACCCAGAGCCTGAGCTATGTTGACAGTGCCCTGAATAGATGCGTTGAAGAACAGGAATGCAGCGTTTACTTGAGCAGTGTGCTCACCCTTACGGTTAAAGTTTACTGTCAGGTCTTTCGCTAAGGTAGCAGCTGTCTGCTTGTCTGTGCCTACCTTTCTCGCTTCAACGTAAGCCGCGAGGCGAACACCGTTCTCCATCTGAGTGTTAAAGTCTTCAACCCATTTAGCTATGTACCTAAGAGAGTCTCTAGTGTTACTTTTCTTAAGTTTGTTTTTTAGGATTCTCAGCTGCTCAGCCTGATCCTTTACTAGCATCATGCCTGTGGATGCACCGTCTGCCATGAAGTCAGCGGCGTACTGGTCGAGTGTGTTCTTACGAATAGGCTTTCCTCGTAACACTCTATACATTGACCGCAGAGCTGGAACGTAGCTTTTTGCCATAGCACCTACAAGGTTCTTGCCCTGCGTTCTGCTGCCCTTTTTATCGGACTCTGCTAGCGCATAGATAAGACCCGTAGCAACATCACGCATTGGGTTCACCAGACCCCACGACGGGTTGTAGTTGATTAGCATGTTTCGCCTAAACGTCTGGAACTTAGTTGCGAAGGTTAAAGCGCCGTCCATGATTGTGTTGTTACGGTCAAGCATCGCTACGCTCATGTCCTGTAGCGCATGGTTAAGCTCGTCGCTCTTGAAGTGTATAAAGAACGTCTGCCCACCTTTCTTTACCTGAACATACTCAGGGTCGCCATTAACCCTTCTCGCATTCTTCATCTCATCCATGTCTTGCATGGTCAGCTCGTCACTACGCTTGGGTGGTCTGAACTTATTGTTATATATAGTGTAGCTGTCACTGTTACCCAGCTTGCTAAGTAGGTCCAAAAAGGTTTGGGCGGTTTCATTTTTTCTCGCCCGAATTATTTTCATCTGGACATCTTCAATCGCACTAAACAGCGGGTTGACCGGAAGAGTCTTTCGACCTCTAGCCTTCATACTTTCACTGCCAACTATGGAAAATCCTCTAGCCTTGGCGGTTCGTGTATATTGATCGCCCTTCTCTTCTGCCGCAAAACCCTTAAGGGGCACATAGAACTCGTAAGTATCTTCCCAGTCTGCACGGGAGTCTTCGTCAAGCAAACCTGCCTCTACCATACGATCCCGCTGATACTGAAGCATGTCGTAGACCTTGGCTGCTACTTTTTCTACGTCGGCTTTAGTGCCCTCCTTCTCAGCCAAACGCAGGACTGATTCAGCTTGTGCATAGGTCATGCCTGAGCCATTGTTTTGGAATGCTAGTGGCATGGTTTTATATTTATCAAGTTTGAAACGCTGCGTCTCTAGCGCGACGGTGTGATCCACGCCAGTATCTGACAAGAGTCGATCTATCTCCTTCTCAACTCTGGCAATGTTTTTATCTCGCTGGGCTTTCACTTTGGCAGCAATAACGTCATTCCGTTCTGCTGCATGTTTAGCTATCAAGTAAGTTCCGATTGCCTCTGGGTCCAGCTTAAGCTCAGCAATTAAGTCGCCAATCGGGTCAACGTAATTCTCGTATAATGCATTCAGATCATTCTGGACCTTGCCGTGCGCTAGATTCTCTTGATCTCGCGGTGATAGCTCAGCAGGCAGGCGACCATACTCAAGATAGTCTGCGGCTTGATTCTCAAATTCTTCTAAGGGGGCGTATCTGTCAACTAAGGACTTAAATGCAGGCTTCTTCTTGAGCCTTTTGTACATGTCCGACTGACCATCTGCCTCGTCGTTGTGACTAAAGGCATTGGTGGATGGAGATCCATCGTCTAGAGTTTTATTCTTGGCGTTATTGATCTTTCTCTTTATGAAAGAGGGTTCGTCTACTGCTCCGCCGAAGTCTCTGTTGAGGTCATTGTTTCTTGTCCATCCGTAGGTTCCTGCGAACTCGGCTTCGACTTCACGTACTCTCGGCTGTAGCTGTGTGATGAGACTTGAAACCCTTCCTTGTAGATCGGGTCGTTCTCTAAGGCGTCCCTGTAGGTAACCTTCGCCATTCTTATTCTCCGTCCAGTCATTTTCTAGTAAGTCGTTTGCAGAAACAAAGCCGACAACCTCTGCGTCAAGGTCACCGTCAAAGCTCATTGCCTCGACACTGTTAATTATAGCATATTTAAAGTCAAGATTATTTTTACCAGTTTTGAAGTTAGGTAGACCGCTGTACGGGTTTCCGCTCTCGTCACTGTAGTTTATAACCCGCACGCCATCCTGAGTAGAGACTATGTTGCCGCCAAGACCGTAAGAATCTAGAGCTGCTGACAACTCTCTTGTTTCTCGCATGTTTAGCGGTCTGCCAATGGAAACGTGCATGCCATTTTGTGAGGCTTTGGTATTAGACTTCTTAAAGAAAGGTCTGTGCCAACCAACACCGTCTTGTTTTAACAGCGTACCCTTGACTGCTGCGTATGCTGCGACCAAATCGTTAGCATCGTCAGACACAACGCCGTCGTTTTTTTCTCTGTACTGTCGCGGTAGAACAATCTCGTTCTGCGTTACTGGATCGTTACGTCCTTCCCAAGCGCCAATACCCTGAGACTTGCCCATCTGAAGCAAGCCAAGCTCCTTGGCTACAATGTCCACCCCATTGTCATCTAAAAACGCCTGCTCAATGGCGTGGTGATACTCCAGTATCTCGCCTTGAGACGCACTAAAGATTTCAGGAAAGTGACCAGACTTTGTTGACGGGATCGACTCTACAGATACCTGAGCCATCTTGTTTAATGTGGCATCCCTGTAGTCAAACTTCGCAGTGTTACGCTCGGCTTCTGTCGGTTTGTAGTTTAACGCCGTGTTAACCCACAACGTGCTGTGCGCCTTCTCAGAGTCAAGGTCTTTAAAGTTACGTATCTTTTTGCCCTTCTCTGTAACCCACTTATAGTTACCCTTCAGCTCAGACTTTTTATCTACTTCAGCCTTAACCTGCTTTGACTCCATTCTAGACTTGATCTCTACCCAGATAGCAGCTTGGACTTGTTGCGGCTCCCAGCCTAAATCTTCCGCGATGCGGATTGTTTCGTTTTCTACGAAGTCATAGTTGAGATCGGTAGCAGCATCCGACGTGTACCCAAAGGCACGCATCATCCACAGGTCTGTAGTTACACCCTGATCTAGAGAATCATCAATTGATCTAAGAAGGTTTTGCTCAAAGTTGTTAGTCTTTCTACCTGACCAAGATTCACCATTAAATACCTTGGTGATCTTCTCACCCATGGATTTAGGAAATCTTCCTGTCTCTATGGGTTGACCGTTCTTCCACTGGTAGTAAGCCTGAATGGCATACTCGTAGTTTGTGTCCACAGGCGTGCTGGGAGAAGTAATAGCAATTGCTTGAACAATCTTCTTAGCTTCTTCTACATCACCACCAGTAATCTCTAGCACTGTTCTTCCTGAACGCTCATACCAGAACCTACCGTACTCTCCCTGCTTGGCAAGCTCCTTAACAAATCTACGGATGCGAGCTAACTTGGCAGGCGTATCTATCCCTGCGGGAGAGCCTACGTACTTGCCGTTCTTTGTGCGTCTTGGGGGCTTGTAAGCGAGGACAAAGCTAGGGTCATCCAACTCGCCGAAGATCTTTTCTTGATAGGTGTCTGGCGCATAGTATCTCCCATCCTCGAATACGACTGCCTCATCTGGATTGTCCATAGATGTGAGGCGATCTTTCAAGTTTTCAAACTGATTGTCTTCGAGAGATTTAAACTTCGCACGCAGCTGCTTCTCAGTCACGGAACCTTTTTCATCGATAAAGCTCCATGCCTTAAACTCTACTTCGTTCCCTACGTCAGGATCTAGCGGGGTGTTAAAGGTTTTCTCCCCCGCATCAAATAATTTTTGCCGGTGCTCTTGCAGTCCGCGTAGAGCCTCCGCCTGAGTTTGCCCAAGCGAAGCCTGATCTTCCGGAATCTTGCCGTCTACAGAGGTGTAATAAACCTCGTCTCCAGCATCTTTAGCTTGATCGTCAAAGTAGACAGTGTATCGGTCGCCGTCTGCAAAAGTGGCAACAAGATTCCCAGTATCTTGCCAGTTTGGTGACTTGGTGAACTTACCTTTAGCAGCAGGCTTAGTAATCTCTATGGGAATGTCATCAACCGCATTGGCAGGGTTGTTGATTTCGGTTTCAGAAAACCGCATTCCTTCAATAGATCCGCCTGATTCTTCCTGATCTCTGGCAGATGTTTCATCGCGTAGGGTGGTATTGCCTGCGTAATATCCCTCACTGAACTGAATGCTTTTGTCTGCCCCAATGCTTCCGGCTTCGTCAGGCTGATAGACCATGCCCAAAGTATTGGCGTATCCCTGACGGAATCCCTCGAGAAAATCTTTCTTAAGTGCGGGGGTGTAGAACTTGTTATCAGAACCTTGCTCGCCCTGAGCTATTGCATACTGCCGAGACGCCTCTACGTTCTGTTCGGTTATGCTCTTCTTTTTTACTTTAGGTTCTTGTACTGCTGGTCGTTCACGTTGTCCAGCTTCTTCTTGGACCTGTCCCTCCACTGAGGTATCGGCTCTCCCATCTCCAAGGCTTGCTTCGCCATCTGATCCAGTTGATTCAGGCTGTACGACCTCGATGCTTCCGGACTCTGGCGGTGCCCGAACTTCTCCTGATATGCCTTCAGGTTGGGTGGTGTCGGGATTCTCTTGACTTGGACTCGGTTCATTTGCGGTCTCCTGCACTACGGCAGTTTGTAGGTTGCTGTCTCTAATATCCTTAATGTAATTATACGCTTGCGGAGCCAGCTCTTGTAGTTGTTTAGGGTTTGAGTGGAATAGTGCGCCAAGCTGCGCAAACACTTCTTCCCTGTAGTTTACGTTCAAGCCTGCGTTATCTTTCTCGAGGTTCTCTATATCATCGACAAGGTTGTTAAATGGGTAGTCAAACCTCTCACCAACAGCTGTGCCGTCCACCCAGTTGTCGTAGATTTCCTGCATGATGTCACCCATAACAACCGTAGGTGCATCAGCAGCCTCATCAATCTCAATACCGAATCGACTATCCTTATCACTTAAACCCATTGCAAAGTCTGCGGCGTGATAGACCTCGTGCGTCATGGTCCATGCCAGTTCGCTTAACTGCTCGGAATCAGTGAGTGAGCCGCTAAGTAAGTCTTGATTGACAGATATACCCCTAGCGCTACGACCCGTCAGAGCCGGAGCATCAACCTCAGACTCTTTGTGTACATACACCCCAGTGACTGAATCCATAAATGACGTTGGCACACCATTAGCCGACAGATCAGCCATAACGCCCGCTACGCTATTTGTTACTTGAGCAGCGTCATTACCATAAACCTCATCTATCGTAGGCAGGCTCTTGCCCTTAGGCTTATCGGTGGTGGCAATCTTTAACGATTCATTTCGATCAAAGATTCTGTCCACGTCGTCTTGATCTATAGCCTCTACAATCACATCGGTGTTGTTTGGGTCCATTGCTTCTGGAGTCGCAGCCTTCATAGACAGCTGCATAAGCTGCTCTTGAACTGGCTGATCGACTGGAGATAGCTCGCCATCCCATCGATGTGCTGGACCTGCGTCTCGTGTACCCTCGGATACAGCTACACCCCCAAATGCTGGGGCTGGCTTGAAGTCATCTACTATGTCTGCCTGCGGGGGCTGGGGTGAAGGGGGTAATGTATTTTCCCCGAATCCGGTATTTTGCGTATCCGCAGACACGGCAGGCTCTGGAAGATCGCCTTCGGGAAGATCGATAGGCTCTTCGGCGGCATTGAAGTCTAACAGTATGGCTTGGTTTAGCTGCTCTTCTGTGTAAGGGCGATTGGTCTCAGGGTCTAGTGCGCCTTCAGCGTTCCATGTTGTGGCTAACTCGCCAGTGATTGGATCAATAGGGCGCTCACTTGGGACCATCTCGCCAAGGCTTGTGCGACCGTTGGCTGCGTCATCTTTAGCTCGGTCATACATTTCCCTAATGCGGGCGCCAAACTCGGGATCATTGACAGACTGGGTGCGAATTATCTTTGCACCATCGCCCATATTTACATCACTGTCGTAACCTCCAGTTGCAGCCTTAACGCCAGCGCCTGCGCTGCCTGTAGCAAAACCAAACAGAGTTCCGCCAGCAGCTTGCTCTATTATGCCTGCACGCTTCCTTTCGTTACTTATATAGTCAAAGTATTCCCGCTTTTCATTCTCTGTAAAGTTATTGTTTACGTAAGAGATTACCTCTTCCTCAACAACATACTGCAATGCTTCGGTGGCTCCTTCCATTCCTGACTGAGCCGTTACATCTTTTAGGAAGCTGCCAAACCACGCGCCCTTATCGCTGATAGAGCCAGATATAAACTCAACCGCATCATCAGACTTGCCCTTAGGCAGGAACTTGGTTAAAGCTACGCCTACTGGTATAGCATTTATTGCGGCTTGAAGAGTTCCTGAAGCTAGCGCAGCAACTGGCGCCTCTTCTCCAGTCTCTTCGAGAGTTCTTGCAAACGTGCTTGACGCACCCTGCTGACCGGCATAGAGACCGGCACCCACAGTGCCTGCTTTGGCGGTAATCCCTGCAAGTTGGTCTGCAACTATTTTGTCCGCAATTTCTTTAGATGCAGACTGCGCCACCTCTTCCGAAATTCCACGCTCGACCAGCGCCTCCGCTTTGTCTTTTGCGTACTTCTCAGCAAACTCTGTTGCGCCCTTCTTTACAACCGCCTTAGTAGCCAAGGTTGCTAGTCCGCCACCAACTACCATGCCTGCTAGGTCTGGCACAGCCGAACCTAAAGTGTATGCTGCCCACGCACCAAAATCTGACGCACTGTCTATGTCGCCAAAGGTAGAGTCTGGAAGGTTTTGTTGTGCCTCAGCCTGCTTCTCTTGATAGTAAGCCATGCCCTCAGCAACCATCTCTTCATTGTTAAATGCCGAGCCAAGCAGGGCTTTACCGCCGCCATACAAAGCCTGCATGTTGTCAACGCCGCTACTAAACCCACGGCTAAAATTGCCTGCGGTGTCTGGTGCTGCGTCTAGAGTTGGATCGAGTTCTGGAGCGGGATCAGGCTGACCTTCAGTAGGCTGAAGGCTGTTGCTTTCGTCTTCTAATAGGGCATCTCGGGCTGCGTAGTACTCGCTTTCAGAAAACTGAGTTACAGACTTTAACGGCATAAATTCTCACCAAATTATTTCAGTAAATTTAAAAGGTTTAGCTGCTCTATCAGTCCAGCTGAATCTTCGATCTCACCGTCTTCGTTGTAATATCCTTGGAGGATTGATGCGTTCTGATAATTGAACGAAGCATTGCTTCTATTCATAAGCTCTCCGAGATTTGCCGCATTAACTCCCTTGGGAACTGGAGCACCTGCCAGAGCGGAGCTGGTTGACTCAAACCATTCCTGAATCTTGAACTGCTCTGACGTATCGTCTGTCGGTCCAAAAAGCATGTCGTGCTCTAACGCTCGGCGATATTCCTCTGTCTTCGTCATACTTAACTTCTCAGAAACGGTCGCATTTGCCATCCCACCCAACCCGGCGATAGTGGTTTCGGTCGGAGATGCGCCGCTCTGAATACCTTTGCGAATCGTCTCCAGTTTTGCATTAACTGCCGAGTCGAAGTCTTTGTTCCCACCGTACATAGTTTGAATCTTTGCGGCTCTTACATCCCGACTGATCTCAGGAGCGATCTGATTGATCATATGCGCCGTGCCAGCCAGAGCTTGGACCGCTTCCCCCATCTCAAGGTCAAGAGGTTGATTGTTAGCAAAATTTCTTTGTGCCGTTAATGGCGGAAAATAAGGGAACGCATTGCCTTCACTATCCTCAGCCAGAACGTACAAGGTTCCGCTTAGATTAGTCCCGTCGCTAGTTCCCACCTCGTGCAGACCTTGACCTTTGATCCTTAGCCCTCTGCCTTTCATCCAATCTGGGGCATTTACAAATGACTCGTCTATCTCTCGACCAATAGCTGCTGATTTGTTTAGACCTAAAGCTCCGCCGAAAGCTGCCCTTAATTCAGGAGTCATTTCAGCGTTTGAACCGCTAGCTATGTCACCCATATAGGTCTGTATCGCAGCCATGCTTCGGGCTGTCTGCGGAGAGGTTATGTAGCCAAGGTTAAAAGAAGACTGACTACTATTGGCGTCTATAAGTGTAGATATATGCTGAAGCTCTTCAGGTCCAAGACCATTCTGCACAGATTTTTTGGCGTAGTTCGCAATCTGCTGCACGTTAAGAGCGCCTCGATCCATGCTTAGCTTCTGATTTCTCTCGTCAGCCTGAGATTGCGCGTTGTTTTGCTGCGCCTCGTTCTCGGCTATCTGTGACTGACCTATCATGTAATCGATAGATTCAGGGTTGGTTGCATTATCGGCTTTAGTAGATGCTGCCTTTGCATTTAACAATGCAGCCTCACCGCTTACTCCTGCGTTAATAGCTTGCTGCTGGGCTGTCGAAGCGCGAAGCGCCGCAAGACCGGCATCGCTTTTTTGAGCAGCCCTTTTTATAGAAAGGTCTTCTTCCCGATACGCAGCAAGATCGTCTGCCTGTCGCTTCTTGTAAGCTGCATCAGCCTCTACTTGATCGCGCTTAAGCTCCCGATCCTGAACATCACTAATCAGCCCGAAGCCGCTTCTAAAACCGTCTGCAAAACCTGCCATGATGAATACCTAGTCGAATAATTTGTTAATGAGATAGGCGACGCCTAAGCCTATGGCTACTGGAGCTGCTAGCGTAGATAGGGCTGCCATAGGTCCAGTGGATGCTGCCGCCGCAGTTGCTGTACTGGCGGCTCCAGTTGCTGTACCTGTAGCTCCGGCTGCTGCGCCTGTAGCTCCGGCTGCTGCACCTGTGGCTCCAGTAGCCGCACCTGTGCCGGTGGCGCTTAGCGCGGCTCCAGCGTCAGCTATGCCAGCTGCGCTCTCGATAGCCATACTTGCCGCTTCCCCAGTAAGAGTCTCTGCCCCAGCAACGGCAGGCGTGAAGGTTAAACCTCCACCCGAAGTTCCAGCCGTTCCCAAGCCTTGTATAGAATTATTCAAAGCGCCTACAGCTTTAGTCGCGGTGCTTCCAGCTTCTGCCATTTTGGTCGCGCCAACCATTCCGCCAATGCCTGCACCAGTGCCCATAGTCTGAGCCTCTGCCGCAGCCTTCTGGGCTTCAATAGCCATGCGTTGCTGTTCTTCAACAGACTCTGCCTTGGCTACTGCCGCCATACCTCTATTGGCAATGCCTCGTAAGCCTTGCCCTACCGCAATCATTGTCATTGACCTGTACTCCTTGCCTTCTGCGAGATGCCTGACAGAGAACCTGAAAGGATTGACTGGCGACGATCTGCGTCACGCAATCTAGTATCGTTAAGACCACCTACCAATCCACCCACAGCAGTCAAAGAGTTGGATACGTTGCCGGTGTTTTGCAGCCCCATACGCCCCATATTGCGATTCTGCTGAGATTGAGCATTTGCTGCCGCCGCATTCATGTTTGCTCTAGTGTTAGCAAGATCGCCCTCTAATGACTTCGTCCCCGTAGCGGTGATTTGTCCCGCCATAAAGTTTTCTATAGGGGCAAAGCGCTGGTTGTAGTCTTGGGTCTGCGCCCTGATTAGGTCTGCATATAGCTGATCGCCGGGCTGATCTTCCGGATCCATGTTTGTGTACTTGTATGGATTGATCTGAGCGTAAGGGTTTTCTGGGCTGTAGCCGTAAAAGCTACCCACAATGCTGGAAACCTCTGGGCTCAACTGGGCAAGATAATTTTCATAATATACGTTGCTTCGACCCATTAGCCTTGACCTCCTAATCCGTAACCCGCTGCCATGCCAGCACCTGTGCCTGCAATAGAAGCGATACTTTGTGAATTGGCGAAATCTCTTTTCGCCGCTGCTCCAGCTCTATCCAAGCTGTTCTGCATGCGGTCAATGTTTCCTGAGACAGCCTGAGTCTGTAAGCCCTGACCCATAGCTATGACGTTGCCTAAGTTTTGATAGGCTGCATCGGTATAGCCAAGACCTGCGTCTGAACCTGCCAATCCCATGCCTCTCGCCTGTGCGGCTCTTAGCGCATTGGATTCACCTATAGCTCTGCCTGAGTTAGGGTCTAAGCCCTGTGCAAACTGAGCCCCGCGCATATCGTTAAAGCCCTGCTCATAGATCGCAGATGTCTGGTTCTGTGCAGAAGCCATAGCGTCATCAGCTGCGCCCTTATCGAACATCGACTTAGTGTCATTGATGTACATATTTTCAAGCGGGACAAACACTTCCCCATAGCGCTGCAAAGCATTGGCTGCTTGTTCCGCTAAAGCCTGCTTGCTCTCTAATTCTTTTGGATCGCTTCCGCCACCACCACCCATAAATCACCTATAGTTCTTTGTTTAAGACTGCCCATTGAAGTTGATAGCCACTGGCTTGAGCCAATGACCATAGCCCCTTGTGAGGGGACAAAAATTCTATTTGTTTATGCCCCGTGTTTCTGGCAAGGGTTTCTAGATCATCACAGTAGGTAGCCAGACTATGTTCAACTGGGTCATACGCGATCCAGATGAGTAGTTTTGCGGCTGATTGGAATGGAATCCTAACCGACTGAAGAATCACAAAACCCGTAGTCGTCCGTGAAGGGTCCATAAGTATGTGAGCCTCTCCGCGTACACACTCGGCGTACACATCTTCAAGCCTCCAGTCGGGAGAGGTATCCTTAGATACGTGTTCTAGTCCGACCTTGACGGTGTCCCAGACTTCTCTTATATCGACAAAATCTAACGACATTCGCTACTCCTATCATACTTGAAAATCAAGTAAAATACTAAAAAAGATAATTATTCTGACTTAGGGTATTCATCCTTCACCGCTTTAATTGCGGTATAGAACTCCCCTGTATCGTCAAGGGTGCCGTTGTCTATATCATGGAACAGCTTGTCCAGCTGCTCGACCACCTTGGGGTACTGAAGCGCTCTGGATTCTGTATAGTCAGGCTCAGGTGCGCTACCAGTTACATACTGAACAACAGTTCCCTCATCGACTAAGTAATCCACCTCGTCTCTGGGCAGTCTGTCAGGAGCTGGAACATACTTGTACCACCCCGACTGATCCTGCATGCCTGCCTGAGGTCCGGCTGTTATGGCACCTTCAGAAGTATCAAATTGAACATATAATTGTGTCATTATCTAAGGCTCATCGCTATGCCCTTTAGGGCGTAAATTCTGTCGTGGGTCCAGTTTTTTGCAGGCTGAGAGTACGGGATGTAATACTTGTATGCGTTGTAAACCCCGATACGAAGCTGGAAGTTAACGGCTGAGCTGGTCTTGGTTCCTAGACCACCACTAATTGAGAACTGATAAGGGTGATAATCCTGAGGCGACCGGAAGAAGAATGAATTGACCATCTGATAACCGCTTGTGCCAGCCTCACCCTGTACTGCAACACCAGTACCTATGGATGACCCGTAGTAGTACACCCTTGTGAGGTTGGTTGAGGTGGTATATCCAGCTGAGCTTACTGTGCCTTTATTGGTATTGCCGACGAATAAGGAATCGCCCGCCGAAACAAGGTTGGTAATGTCACCAGAGAAATCAACAAAGAAGACTGTGTAATACTGTCCACTGTTTACAGTAGTTCCGAGCTGGGGCTGCGTCGAGCTTGCGCTAACCACTTCCATCCATAGTTCAATCCGATACACATCGTCATTCTCAAAAACACCCCAGCCTTCCGCCGATATGTAGGGTCTCTTCATAACGCCTTCAGCCTGAGCCGGTATCAGTCCGGTGTATAGGGTTTGCTCAGCTCCGCTGGGGGCATCAATGTTGATGTAATTAGCCATCTCAAACGGCTGTAGATCACTGATGTCGCCGGTAATATTGTTCGCTCTTAGGTTCTCTACGGTAAAGTTGTCGCAGTTGAGAATCCCCGTGGTGATTTTGTTTGCTGCCACATCCCCCAGAATCAAGGTCGGAACACCATCAACAACCTGTGAGGTTAACGACGAACCATCTATATTCAGGAGGGAGGTATCTATTTTTCCGCCAGAAATTCTATTTGCGCTCAGCTGCCCCGTAATGTTCGCCGTATCCATCGTAGCGTTGCCGATCATCGCCGTGGTGATAGACCCGTTCTTAATGAACGCAGTGTCCATGTACACACCGGCTTGAACCTCGGTGAACGCATTTTCTGCCGATGGTGCCTGATAGCCAGTGAAGACAAAGGGTACAGTTACATTGCTAGAGTTTATCGGTTCATTAGAAATTTGTGGCGATGAGACATATGGATTAACAATCGCAAACTTATCCGCTCGCACAATAAATGCAGAGGTTGGCGTTCCATTTATATTGGTACTAGAAAGACCGAATCCAGATACGTGCCCTTCATTATCAACCTTTACCGAATACTGGCTTGTGAGACCGTTTGGACCAGAAACAATATCCTGAGTAGTCTCTATCGCGCTCTTGATTCCGCCATTGCCGTCAGCCCCCTGCACGACCACCTGAAGGGTATCGATCTTGTTTGCTGATGCAGACTGATCCGTCGCGTCACCAAAGACTGCCAAGTTTATATTGCTTGCAAAGTCAGCCGAGGCTAGAGCAACTCCATTGGTCGGATCGCCTCCGTCCCAGACAGCTGTTGATAGCTGGTCTATTCGAGACGTACTTCCTCCGTTAGGAAAAACTTCAGCCCTTAAATTATTAAATGCCTCAGCTGTAGCTAGATTTAACGCGCCATCTACCCCGTTAGTGAACATGCTGGCTGCTAGATTTGTGGTTTTATCCACCAGTCCGCCTGAGCCAGACACTGTAGTCTCGAGAGTCTCTAGACCGGCAGCTGAGGCAAACAGGGCTCCGTCGTCGTCATAAAGCGCTGTATATAGACCGTCAATACGAGAGGCTGAAGCATTACTGTTACCTAAAACTTCCGTCTGAAGCTCGCTAAAAGCGTTTGCATCCGCGAGCTTTACATTATTCTGAGAATCAAACACAGCCGTAGTTAGAGCGTCAATCTTGCTGGCGCCTGCTGCGGGAGTCACCCCGTCGCCGTACACGCTGGAGTTTAGGACGGACACTGCATCACTGGTGGCTGAAAGACCTGAGGTAGGATGAGTAAGAGCATTGTTGAGAGTATCAATTCGTGACGAGGTTGACCCGCTGGGTGTTACACCTGCACCCCAGACATTTGTCTCGAGCAGAGACACTGCCCCAGCAGATGCTAGCTTTGACGTGCCGTTCTCGTTAAACATAGCGCTATCGAGGGTAGTTACATCCGCCTGAAGTGACTTAACAAGACCCGTTGGGGGATTGGTCGTGTTGTCATAGATAACTCTCACTTCGTTGGTAAGAAGCGTTAGCGCAGAACCTGTTGCGAGTCGAGCTGATCCGTCTGCTTTAAACACTTCACCGTCAAGGTCGGTAACGTCATTCTGTACCGTCTTTAGAATACTGGGGTTACCGCCGTCATAGATCGCCTCAACATCACTGGTAAGCGTAGAAACTGCTGCCGAGGTTGCTAGAATAACGTCGCCGTTGGAATCAAAAACAGCGCCATTCAGTGTAGTCACGTCGTCCTGAACAGTCTTAACCACACTGGGATTGGTGCCGTCGTAAATTGCGCTTACCGAGTTGCTTACTCCGTTCAAGGCGACTCCGGTGGCAAGCCTTGCAGAGCCGTCAGAGTTAAACACCTCGCCCTCGAGAGCTGTCACATCAGTCTGTACGCTCTTAACAACACTGGCGTTTGTGCCGTCATATATGGCTGTGACGCTGTTCGTCAATCCTGTCAGAGCAGACCCAGTAGCCAGTCGAGCAGAGCCATCCGAATTAAAGACTTCACCCTCTAAAGAGGTGACGTCATCCTGCACGCTTTTAACAACACTGGCGTTTGTACCGTCATAGATTGCCGTTACGGAATTGGTTACGCCGGTAAGTGCAGACCCTGTAGCCAATCTTGCAGACCCGTCTGAATTAAATACTTCCCCCTCCAGCGCTGTAACGTCTGTCTGGATAGAAGTAATTGTTCCGGCTTGAGTGCTGACAGTGTTGGTCAGACCTGTTAAAGCAGTTCCAGTCGCCAAGCGTGCAGAGCCGTCAGAATTGAAAACCTCACCCTCGAGGTCAGTAATGTCTGACTGAGCGCTAGATATATTATTGCCTTGGGTGGTTACCGTATTTGTCAGGCTTGTTAGGGATGCTCCTGTAGCCAGTCTCGCAGAACCATCAGAGTTAAAGACCTCCCCCTCTAGACTTGTAACGTCAGAGGCTATAGAGGTTACCGTCCCGTTAAGATTTACAACGGTTGCATCAAGAACACCAAGAGCGTTTGAGGTAGCCAACTTAAGAGTCGTGGAGCCAGCCACAAAAACTTCAGCGTTGAGTGCAGATATAGCCGCTTCGTTAGCCGCGATAGTAGGGTCAGCAATCGAAACCCAAGAAGTCCCATTATAATAATACGGCTTGTTATTATCGTCGCTGTCATACCATCGAGAGTTGGTTGCTATGGTCCCTGTCGGAGCATTGGCTTGGAAGTAAACGGTGCCCGTGTTGGCTGTCAGGTCTTGTACCGTTCCGGCTAGGTTGCCGACTGACGTGCTTAAATTTGACACAGAACTGTTAAGCGATGTAACACCAGAGGAGGCTGCATTAGCCACCCCCTCAGTGCCGCCTAGACGGGTCAGTATGTTGTCTCCAGAGTACGTGCTGGTGTAGCCCAAGAACGTCTCTATACCTGATACCTTGCCGTCTAAAGGAGTTATCAGAGCTATAGGTGTGGCTAACGATTGAGCCAGTTGAGAGCTTGTTATTTGATCAGTTAGCAGCTGAAGTATATAGCCAATATCAGGCTGAGTAGTACCGAGCGTCCCTTGGCTAGAATTGAATGGTCCAGCAACACCGTTCTGGTTTACTGCCCTTACCCAGTAGTAATAGCTTGCCGATCCTCCGACATTATCGGAGTAGATTCCATTAAACCCTGACACCACGCCTATCAACGTCGCATCAGACACGCTGTCGGATGTGTGCCTAAACACTTCCTGATAAGCCAGTCCGGAAAATAGCTGTAAGTTCCATGTCAGCAGGATGTTCTGAAACGCACCGTTGGCTGCAAGGTTGGTTGGGGCTGGAGGTGTGTCTAGATTCGGATAGAACGTCGATGGCGCTATGGAGTCACTGTCCCCAGAGAAAATGGTGTAACCGGATGCTAGTCTAGCTATACCGCTATCCAGCAGGTCTCTTATGGTAACCGCTTTGTCTAAGGGGTTTCCGCTGAAGCCAGACAGCACATCAAGATTGTTCTTGATGGTCTCGCCAAATCTACGGTCCTGCCCTGCCCAGCCTTGAGGGACAGGCATGTTCCCTTTGTTGTTTGGTTTAGGCACCCAGCTCCTCCGCACTCTCGTAGACGCACACCTCATTAATAGACACTGAGCCAGCAAGCTCTATCTCAAACTCGTGAGCCTTGTATCCAGAGGGAAGGCGGAAAGTGTTACTGTTGGTAACGGTTTGTGTATGCTTTAACTCACCATCTGCATACAGCTTAAATGTGGGGTTTGGGCTGTATCCATCACAGTTGACCTTAGCCACTGCGGGGTTGATTGGTCTGGGGGTGTAGAACTTCTTTCCCCGCCAAACAAAATTCTGGGGCGTGCTGCCTTCCGCAAACTTCACCAATGCACCGCCGACCACTAGGTAAAGACTGTCATCTTCTAAGTCGTTGTATCCTGCGGTGGCATAAAAGTCTAAGTCGGTGTAGCTATTCTTTCCGCCTCTTGGATCGAAGATAAACCCTTGGCTAACTCCACCGTGCGAGTAGAAGCCAATGTACTGACCCTCCCACAAATAGCCTTTAATAGATGAGGGACCAAATGCCTGCCACTGATCTCGCGTAAATGTTTGCTCGGTGATTAACTTGAGACCTGAATCGGTCGCCATAACCAATCCGTCTGGAGATGAGTAGATAGTAAACTCACCCATGTCCACGACAGACCCTTTTGACATGCAGCTAAGACTGCTATCAATCTCCATCATGCTCATGCTTGAAGGATCAAGACCCTGAACAATGGCAGGCTTACCCTTGGTAAGAACTAGAAGCCCTGTGTTTAGTGGAGACAGGGCGACAATGTCAGACTTAACCGTCAGCTTATACTCGTCAGGAAATGCATGAGGCTGAAACGCTTCAGAGAATGAAACGGTCTGACCTGAGAACCCCGCAAGTATTCCGTTAGGCATTGCTACCAAGCCCAGCAGCGGACCGTCTTTGTGGTCTCCGATTACATCATCAGCAGGCGCATCGTTTATGGCTGTTGGAATCTCTTCTCCTAAATTTAGGTCAGAGACATCGTCTGTAAAAGTGTCTTGATCTATCAGTACGTTCTTTACTAATCTGTAGCTGCCGCCTGAATCAGTTCTATAGACTCGCTTATAGGCAAAGTTATAGTTTCCTGACGGGTTGGGCGGAAAGTCTAAAGTTACAGTCTGGTCTGTGTGCTTATCAACAATCTGAGCACCTTCCGCATCACAGTTGACCCCCTCTTCGCCGTAATAAGAAACGTACGTAAAAACGTACGATACTGACTGAGGAACCTCGTCTGCGTTTGCAGAGTTAACAGGGCTAAGAGTTACAGACGTTAAGTCTGCTGGCTTAGGCATCCCTAAACGATAGTAAGTGCCATTTCCAACTATGGTCCCCGTTGTCATTCTAGGGTAACCGCCGCTGCCTCCTATCCCGGTAACATAAATTCTCTCGTGCGGGTCTTCAGCAATCGGAGACCGGACAATGTCAATCTCTTCATCGCTGCCCATCCAGACGGAATCGTTGTACTTGAATATAGTTTTTGTCGCGCCGGATATTGAGTAGCTCGCAACAAAGGACTGAGTCGAAGATTCGTTAGCCTTCCAAGGCTCAAGGCGACCAGAATCTAGGCGACAGTTAGTAGCAGTCTGCGCCATATCCTCTGGCAGCAGACGGGCGAATACCTTGGGGGCTTTACCGCCAAAGGTTTGTAATTTAAAACCAGCCATTACTTCTTGCCCCTCTTATTCATGACGCCTTCAAAGGCACCGCCGCCAAAGTAAAAGCCAACTATAGTTAGCATTATCCAGTCGATCTTAAATGCGGCTATAAGCTCCTGAACTGGAGCGATATCTTTTTCCATGAAGAACAAAACCAGAACCATTAGGTAGGAAGACACAAAGGTGAAGCCGAAAATAAGAGCCAAGTATCTCTGAGCAACTTTGAATGGAGCATAAGAGCTTAGAAGATCAGTCTTGGCTTTGGTCTTGGCTTCGATTGCCTCGGTCTCAGACGTGTGCATACCGTCAATAAGGTCAAGCCCCTTACTGAGTACGTCGCCGCTGCCTAATATCGTAGATAAAATCCCCATCATGGTCTCCAGCTATTTAGCTAATAACGCCGCAATCCATCTTGTGAGCCACGCCATTCGCAACTTCACCGATACGGACAGCAGTAGCATCTGCGTCGTAGTTTCCGTCAGCGTCAAAGCATACGTTCACAGATCGCTCGTGCGTCTTGTCTGTTTCATCACAGGTAAAGCGAACCTGTATGTCAGTGCAGGCAGACTCTTCGGTAATGGTCTCGCCCTCGTTGTCTGGGTCAGGCATTTCGTTGGTGCGAGTGCCGGTAAATTCTTCAAGTAATTCGTATGTAATGCTCATTTCAATTTCCTTTATGCGGGTACGGGTGGAGTGTCTTGGGTCTCTTCGGGAGCCCAAGGCATAGCGGTGTCTGTAATAGGCGTAACTTTCTCGTCTATCTGCTTTTGAATCTGCCTGTTGACGTGTTCTTCATATCCGTCAACTACAACTGCCTGAATCCAACCAAGCACAATCTCTTCAGTAAGCACATCAAACTGCTGAAAGTTCTCTTCAGTCAGGTTTTCTGCTGAAAAAGGAGTGGCTCCAGAAAAAGTGCCTTCGTTGCCGTCTTCATCAGTGCCTATCTTTTTCCAATACGTTTGGCAAATTGCATTGGGTAATACAACGCCATCGCCAAGTGTCTCGTTTTTAGTCTTTAGGGAAAGCACTTCCCATGTATAAGTTACTGCCATTGTTTATCTCCTTCTGAGATAGTTATGCCTCAAGGGCTGATATACGAGCTTCAAGCGCCTCAATAACGCCCTGCTGCTCCTGAATAGTTTTTACAAGTAGTGGTACAAGTTTGCTTTGGTCTAAAGCCTGAAGCTCATCATTGCCTTGCTCATCAACAGCGTCCTTCTCGCCAACCACAGCATCAGATACGACCTCTGCAACTTCATGTGCAAGGAAGCCGTCAGTACGCATATCGCTGTCTTTCCACTGGAAGTTGACAGGGTTTAATGACATCAACCTGCTGGTAGCGTTAATTATCGGCTGAAAGTCTTCCTTCGCCCTGTAGTCGGAAGTCGTGGCGTAAGTGGTTTGATAGTAGTTGGTGCTAATGCTGCCGTTTGCATTGCCATTCAGCGCCATGAATTTCATGTGGTAGTTAGCTACGCCACCAGAGTTTGAAGACCCGTATGATTTAACATTAGGGGAAGCATAGTTTGTGTTTGATGGACCTGCTAAGCTCAACGTCTGCGCCTGAAGCTGCCCTTTCAACCAAGCATCTCCACTGCCTCCAGCAACCTCAAACAGGGTAGTCCATCCATCGCTGTGCAATCTTATTGAGTCATACTGAGAGCAATGAATTGCAAGATTGTGGCGATTAAACACAGACCGAGTATTGTTACCATAACCAATGCCAGCGTTGTCGCTTCCGCCCATCGATATATTAATAGCCCTCCAGTTTTCCCCCTGCCCATTATTAACTTTTATATTTTCGGTGCCATTAGCCCTGTGAGGCATTTCTAAGTACCACATCTTGCTGGTAGATGCTGGATCTACATAGTAGCCAGTGTTGTTGCTGTCGTAGAAGATGGGGGCGCGCAGCGAGGTATTGGCAGTGAAATCACCGTTACCATAAAGTGAAAATTTAGTCGCATTGTTAAACGCAATCCTAAACGGCGTATCGCCTGTATCATCGCCCCAATTAATTAAAGGTCTGTAGTTCCCCGATGAATACTCCTCAATACCGTAAAAACAACCATCAGAGTTAGCCTGAAACTGCACCCCATACCCACCAGAAGCAGTATATGTCGGAGCGCTACTACCACTTGGCAAATCAGCAGTACGCCCCATGTGTATGGTAGTGTCCCAAACAGCCCCGCTGCCGTGATCGTTATACTCCAGACGTAGCTTTGGAGTTTGTCCGTTTCCACCCAAGATAAGATCGCCAGCTATAGCCTGAACACCAGTTTTTTGTACAATTTGAGAGGCATGAACGCCATCAACAGTATCAGCGTCTAAGCCTGAGCCTGAGCCGTCGTTGCCTGTGTGCCAAAATGTTCGCCAGTCACCCCAACCTCCAGCGTTGGTTTTGCTTCTAAAATACGCACTGTTTTGACCAGTGCCGAATCCAAGTTGCGTTATCCAGTTGTTTAAATTGTTGTGCGAACTACCTTCACTTACAATGCTTATAGCTTGACCGTAGCTATCTGAAGGTCTGTTTGATGTTCCACCACTCCAAGCAAACATCCCTGCTCTATAGAGTGCTGAACTATTGAGGTCACTAGAAATACCAGTACTAACTCTTACAAATGCTGTTTCGTGCTGACCATCCAGCAGATCAGCATCAAGCCCTGAGCCAGAACCGTCGTTTGACGACCCCCACAAAGTGCCTTGCGGGGTTGAGACAAACTTGCCTTGCGACCAAACGCCAATTCCGCTTGTTCCGCCAGAGTATCCCGCTGTGAATGTTACGTTTCCTGCATCGGTGGTATACAGACCCCATCCTGCTGTTTTACCCGAACCCCATAGGTTTGCGTGGGCAAAGCCTACTCCATAAAAATTTGATAAGCCGGATTGAGTCGGGAGGTAGGAAGTTCCGATACTGTAAATAGGATTAGGTCTAGCACTATTTCCCCCGACATTGTTATACGCGCCAACAAGATGACCTAGATGATGATTTGCTCTGCCAATATTGTTGTTACTGTATGTAAGCGCATCGCTTCTCAAGAAACTACTTGCTTGGATGCCGTCTACGGTATCTGCATCTAAACCGGAGCCTGAGCCATCGTTGCCAGTGTTCCAAAGCAGATACCCTGTTCCCCAAGTTGCAGAGTCATAGTTTTGTTTTGCCACGAATAGACTAGTTGAGTCATATTTACTAGAAACTATAGCAGTGCTTTTCTTAACATCAGTTCCAGTGTAGCTAGACATCCACAACACATCATTCCATGAGCCACCAAAACCTAAGTTACCGCTGCCTTGCATAGACAGCTTTAATTTACCGGCACCCAGTAAAGAATTGTTTGGCTTTTGACCCGTACCGCCGTTAATGTAGTGTGACCCTAGATAAGCGTTGGCACTGTTATATGTTCTTTGATCTAGATGTGAACCTTGAAGACCATCAACGGTGTCAGCATCTAAACCAGAGCCTGAGCCATCGTTGCCTGCATCCCAAACTGTATTACCAGACCTAGTTATGTTTCCTGTAACTGCTAAATTAGCATTATTTCCATTTAATTTTTGAACAGTTACTGTACTTGCGGCTGTTGCTCTAATACCTGCAGCATTAGCATAACTTGAATTATATGAACCAAAAAATCCATTACTACCTTCGTAGGATATATATTGTCCGTCAACTAAAACGGTACCTTGACCACCTTTTGATAGAACTACAAATTCGGAACCACCGGTCATACTTAATCCGTTTTCACGGGTATATCCATTACTTCCTAAATCACCTAACCACGAACCACTTTGAACAAAGAACCCACTTTTATGTGTACCATCAAGCAGATCAGCATCTAAACCAGAGCCTGAGCCGTCGTTACCTGCATGCCATGCTAAGTTGTTCCCATTAACGTAAAGAGAGCCGGTATATACGTTTGCTTGTCCCGAACCGGAATGAGCGTTGATATAGATCGGTGCCCAACCATTGAGCGCGGCGTTATGCGCAAAAAGCCCCGCATATCCCTTGTAGTTGCCCAGGAAAGAGGCGACGTTGGTGGTGGCGTTTTTGCTGATGATCCGCCCACTCCAACCGCTGCTAGATGAAGACAGGTCGCGCTGGGCGACTATAGATTGGTCTATGCCGTTGATGCTAATCGCGCCCGATGAGATTGTGCCAATGTTGGTCAGGTTGCGGCTAGCGGTCACTACCTCAGTTCCAGAAACGTAATAGCCCCCTGCGGCATTCATTGAACTTGTTGAGGTTATTGCTCCAGAGCCAATCGTGCCAATGTTGGTCAGGTTGCGACTAGAGTCTATTACTGTAGTGCCGTTTACTTTGTATCCAGCTATTGTCGATATGGTTTTATCTACTGCATCAAACCGAACAAACTCGCCTGCTGTGTTTGAGCTATCAAAAACAAGGTCGCCCGTTGTTGATTCCCTGTAAATATTCCAGTAAAAGCCACTGGAGTAAGCCAGTCGTAAATGCTGATTGCTGGAGTTAGTAATTGTAGCTAACCCTTGACCAGTATATGTCCCTATGTTGGTCAGGTTGCGACTAGAGTCTATTACTGTAGTGCCGCTAATCTTGAGGTCTACACCGCCGCCTGCTTCTTTTTGGAGGTTTACGGAGCCGCCACCAATCTGCACTGGAGCAGTATCGCCCCATGTAAAAAACCCTAATCCATAAGCACTGCCATTTTCTTTAATAATACCTGTCTGGTTAATTGCGCCAGCGGCTGTGCCTACTCTAATATCTGATTCAGCATTTATGTTGCCTGAAAAAGTGGCTGTAGTCCCTGACAGAGCGCCTGTGAGTGTGCCGCCAGACAAGGGTAGCTTTGTACCGATGCTGGTGCTTACAGTAGTAGCGAAGTTAGGATCATCACCCAGCGCAGCGGCTAGCTCGTTAAGCGTATCCATTGTCGCTGGAGCAGAATCAACAAGGTTTGTTATCTGCGTGCCAACATACGTCTCAGTAGCATAGCCAGACAAAGACTGGTGACTGGTTAAGTAGCCAGCAGTGGAGTGATCGCCCCATCCATAAGCTGTGTTCCAGTTAGACGAGTTATCAGTAAACGGAAGCGTGTATACGGTATCAGTAAAAAGGGCGTTCGCAGGAACATCCGTAAGCACCTGAGAGTCATCTACCTTTCCGTCCAATGCAGTCTGCAACCCAGTGATAAAACTAATCGGGTGGGCTGATGGGTGACTGTAAGAGGTGCTGGAGACAGTAAAGCTGGGGTACGTTCCCGTAACAGTGGTTGAACCCGATCCTGAGATAGAGACTGTTTGGTCTGGCGCAGTATTTGTAAACTCGTTGCCTGAAAGACCGAGACCGCTGCCCGCAGTATAGACCTGACCGCCGTCACGCAAGTCTTCCAAAGCGCCAGCTGTGACCCTAAGTGCTACATCCCCTCCAGCCGAATGGCTGACAGCTGTAGTGCCGTCCTGCCCACGAGACACAGTAAAGGTCGTGCCAGATATGGCTGTAACCTTGACGATTTCTGAACCAGTTCCCGCTCCCAACGTCGCATAGAAATAATCCCCACTGCCCAATGAAGGGAATGAAGCTGCGCTGGTAACACTAATAGACGTTGCCGTAGAGGAAACGCCACTAGCCAGCGAAGTGCTAGCTAGGTTCGAGAACTGAATCGCCATTTATGGCTCCTAGCTAGCTGAGACTACCCAAGTGATAGAAAGACTATCTGTTGGCTGCTTGTTGATAACGCTGAATACCGTCCTGCAAAGCATGGTGCCAGAAGAGCTAGCGTTTAAGATGGCAGCCTCAACCACTCCAGCAGCAGACGAAGGAGTCTGAGCGGGGAATGTTGCGACATAGGTAACGTCATTGTTGTTGGCAGTAGTACTGGTTAGCGCTACTCGAGCAACTTCGGCACCAAGAGAGGTGTCTCCAGCAGCTGGGGTGGCATTTGCAGTACCGATAGCCATGTGACTCATAACCGAGGCTGAGGTTCCAGCCATGCGAGAGGCAACAAACACTTTGCCCGTGGTTACCACAAGGTTTGGGATTTCTTGAGTTTCTTTGATGGTGCCGTCTGCTGCTACTAAATCAACAGTCAAGCGCCCTTTAAGTTTTAGATCATCAACGATCATGGTATGTCTCCAGATTAATCAGCATTCAATATCAAATTGCCAATAAGCGCTTGATTAAGGAGGGCACCAGTTATTACATGCTCAACATCAAGAGAATCGACAATAGGTGTACTGTCAGATTTTCCGATCCGTGGGGACAGTGTCGCTGCGTCATTTAGCGTGGTTGTATCTGTAACTGACTTCGACGCATGAGAAGTCAATATATCTGTGGTTATTATAGAGTCTGCGGCAGGTTTTGACAAAGCAAATAAATGCTGTTCGGTCAAGCTAAACGATTGATTTGGAATATTTTTATCGACAACTGATGCCAGATCGTCAGCAAAGCCAATGACATTGCTCTTGACGCCAAGCACATCTTTATCGACCTGCGAGAAATCGTCCAGAGCAAAGTAATCCTGAAACCCAATGCTGCCGCTAAAGCTGACACCGTCTGAAAGTCCAAACGAATCGTCAGGCTCGCCAGTTACGGTGGATACTCCCGACACCTCAGTAAACACGAAGTTAAATGGCTGCCGAGTAACCACTAAACTATCAAAGTGAAATATTGAGTCTTGCTGCAAAACATTAATATCAAAGGTTTGATTCTCTGCGAACGACAGTGCATCAGAGACACCCTTGCCAGCGCCTGTAGTCACTGCATCGGAGAAACCGTATGAGTCGCTTTGAGGCTTAGAGACTGAAGCGGCTGTACCATCTATGATGCTGGTCGAAGAATCGAAGTCTCGTAGGAACGTCAGGAGAGTGTGTACATCTTCTGCAAAGCTGAACTGGTCCGAACGCAGTGCATCAATCACAAACGCCTGACTCTCTGCGAACGCTAGAGAATCTTGAGAACCCTTACCTACGTTCAGCCTTGCAGCATCCACTAAGACCGCAGAGTCTTCTAGCTGCTTCCCTACAGTAAACACCGGGTCAGCAGACAGGAAGCCAATCGCATCGCTAAGACCCTTGTCTACCGCAAAGATAGCCTCATCTGAGAATAGGAACTCATCGTTGAATACGTAGAGCGTTCTCTCGGCGTTGACATGGATGTTGTGAAGAAACAGCTTTTGCCAGTTAGAGACAGCTGTAAGTTTGGCTATATTAAAAGATGCATCTAGCCTGCGGCTTGATAGCGAAGCAACGACGTTTTGTTGCAGAACAACAGCTGCCGTCTTTTGTATAGACGCGCTGAGCTGAAGACTTCTGTGTGTAACGCCAGCCTTAAGAGATCGATACTTTACAGAAGCATGGATAGCCATCGGCTACTAACCGAACTGTGATCGTACTTTAAACTTAATTAGATCAACGACTGTCTGGGTTCTGCCTGAAGAGTCGGTGAACTCAACCTCTCCCTCAAGAACGCCTGTAGAGGATAGGGTATCCGCCGCAAATAAAAATGTAACCTTGCCGTCTGTAGGGGCTGTGACCGTACCTACTAAAGTGTCGATCAAGCCTGTTTGCCCTACCTTTCTGACACGCATGCGTACTGAGCCGCCAGACAGGTCCAAGGCTGCAAATGTGGTTGCGTCGTCAGTATCGAGAATTGCGCCAGCAGCAGCTGTATTGCTGTCCTTAAGCGTCATTTCGATCTCTGGTAGTTGGTCTCCCTGAACCAGATCAATGGTGGTCAAATATGCCATTAGATGAATTCCCTCGATTTGCAGGTGAGTGAGCCACCACTAAAGCCATACTTAACTTGGCGGATTACCCTGCCAACGCTGCGCTCAAATAGCTGCTTGTTCATTCCTGCCGCGTTTGGGTTCGACCAAGGTTGACCTGACATCATTTGGAGCCGATACAACGCACCATGAGTAATTGCTTCTCGATGCTCTTTGCCCACGCTGTCAGGGATGCTTGTGCTGGTTGATGTGGGTTTGACGGAATACAGAACCCTAAAGGAGTCAGCCTCAGCTGGTATGGGGGCTAGGTAGAAGTCAAGGTTGTCACGCTGCGCGTAATAGGCAGGCGTTCCTGTTGTGGTCTCATCTCCCAGCCTAAGTAGTAGCTGACTATAACTAATCGGCTTTAGAGCCGACTTGTCGTTAAAGATATCAAGTATGTGATTTAACTCTGTGCCCGTAGGCAAAGAAACGGCGTACTCGTTCAAGCCAGCTATCGTAGTGATAAACTCCGGCTCTGGGATGTAGATATCAGTTCTTGCACAAAAGTCTATAGCCGAATCTCTGACTGCTCTCTCTATAACAAAATCGGGAGCACCCTGAACTTCGGGGCGGACATACAGAGAAAAATCAGAATACTTCATTAGGCGCTACCTACCATCGCTGGCATTGGAGTGGTTGCACCATCCGCCTGAGTCTTAACTCCAAGCGCATTGGCGAACGACTGATAGTGCATCATGGCTCGCTGGGCGTTACCGGCGAACTCTGAGTCTTTCTGATACGAGCGATACAGGACGTAGTCCAATATGCAGTTAGCATAAACATCGTCTAGGCTAATTGTAGTTGTATCTGTATCGAAGTCCGATATGGATATCTCGGTAGGCGCAGAGGAGTAGACAATCTCAAGACTGTGAGTGCCCGCTGCTCCTTTGGGATAAACATAAAAATTCTTGGGGTCAGCTGGGTCATAAACAAAATGCTCAATCTTGTTTGTTCCTGCTGTTGTTTCATGCCAGTTAGGCAGGGTCTCATCAAGGATGCGACGCTGTACCTGTGTAACGGCTCTACCGCCCACGTTGCGTACAATCTCAATCAACCTCAATGCAGCGCTTGGAAGAGTCTGCTTACTGCCATCAACACAGCTATAGGTGGTGTTCACCATCTTTGCGTCTGGACGGTGCAGAACAACTTCTTTTTGCGCGTCGTTAAAGAACTTTAAAAGCTCTGAGTTTGGAAACCGGACATTCGTATTATCCTGCAAGATAATCCCAGCCCGATCTAAAATGTCTACTACCTTCGTGTCAGCCATTATCGGTCTCCCATTCGATTACCATTAAATCGGGGTTGTTTTTAAAAATCGGGTTGTAGTCGAACTCATTCCCTGTAATGACATTTCTAACCCGCTTTGGAACCAGCTCTTTCTCAACAGGCTTGGGGTTGGCTTTGTCTTCTGCCAATCGCTGTACCTGCTCTTCTAGTTGGGCAAGGGTCAGTCGTCGATCTAACTTGACGTTATAGTCTTCCTTGGCTTGCAGAAAAATTTCGTCTTTCTTTGTGTTCGATTTCTTAGTCATGAATAACTCGCTAAAAAGGGGGAGGTTTCCCTCCCCCGATCATTAGTCGGTATCTTAGGTCCACTTACCAACGCACAGTGCGTCAGGAGTGATTACCTTAGAGCCGTACACCTTCAGACCACGAACCTGATCGCCGAAAGTGCTTTCCATGCGAACAGTTTCAGTGTTAGTGAACTGAGACGCGAAAGACAGCGCTTTGGGGTGACCAGCCAGAACGTGCGTATAGCCTGCGTCTGCGCCGGAGCCGGGGGTGTAAACCATGTTGCTTTGGAAAACCTTGAAGCGGTCAACCATTCCAACCAAACCGTTACGGAGAGGTGAAGTAGCATCGCCAGTCAGGTAAGCCTGACGCAGCTCAGACTGCTTGAGCATAGAGATGAACTCAGGAGAAAGAACGATGAATCGACCTTCTTCTGGAATGTTCAGCTCATCAAGAGTCTTAGACAGAGTCAGAATTTCTTCCAAGATGTTAGATGAAGTGATAGTGGTCTGAGCACCGATAGTGGTAGCACCAGTTACAGCGCTAGACAGTACGTCGGTCTCAACAGCGATACGCATACCTTCAGAAGCATCAGTAGATGCAGCTTCCAGCATGTTGATGTCCGCCTGAGCAGCCAGTACGTCGTCTACCTTAAAGCTGTAGTACTTAGCCTTATCAATGAGCATTTCTACCTTGGCAGTAGTCAGCTCTTGAGTAGTGATAGAACCACTGTAGTCGTTGATAGTTACAGCAGGAACTGTACGTACAACGATCTTGTCGCCTTGACCAGAGATTTCACCTTCATAGTCGGTGTTGCTGATTTCGGGCAGAATTGATTTGCTGTAGAACTTAGCCTGAAGGAGTTTGGAAAACACCTCTGGGATAAAGTTTACTTCAGATGTAGTACCCGTTGAAAATTGTGAAAAAGACATTTTATTACCTCACAAGAGATTGATTAGCGGCGTATCGATCCACTTTCCATCGCTTTGAGTATTTCCGATTGATGCTTCTCAAACATTTCGTTTGGCATCCTCATAATCTCATCGACGGTCCAGTATTTCTTTTCGCCTTTAACTTGTGACTTCCGAGCTTTTGGCATCTTCGGTTCTGCAACCGTCTTAGCCCGCTCGAGAGTCTGCTCTTGCAGCGTGGGAGCTGGTTGTCCCATGTCAGCCTTAAACCTACTAAGAACCATGTTCACATCATTAGACGAACCCTCTTGTATCCAAGTCTTCGTCTGGGAGTCTGCTTCCTCCAACCAGTTCAACCAGTCTGCCGTATCGATAAGCTGATCGACATCAGGGTGTACTGCTCGGATTCGCTCGAAGTGCTCGGCTTGCGCCTGATCTTGCAACTCCTGATACTTACTCTGTTCTTGCTCGGCTAAAGCCTCTTTGGCTTTACCAACTTCATCTTGCGTTCTCTTCAACTCGTCAAGCAGTGGTCCAGCCAGATCGGGGTAATCTTCCCTTATCTGTGCCAGCTTGCTCTCGTCTTTTGAAGACTCCACAAGTTGACCTTTTAACTCGGTGACGCTTCTGATCAGGTCGGCATTTTGCCGCTTCAAGTCAGCCGCTTCTTGAGTCGCTTTGGTCATTCTCGCCTGTGCGCCCTTCATAGCTTTCTCAGCTTTTTCTAAAGCCAACTTCAGTTCCGAGTCCTCGCTGCGTTCTGACTCTTCTACTGTGTCCTCATCCGCTTGAACTTCAGCCGTATCCGTAGGATCGGGGGCTTCTACTTGCAGGGCTTCGGGCTCTTCTGGGGTATCCGCTGGAGGTTGATCTACCTCTGGGGTCTCAGTCTTACCTTTAGTCATCTGTTCGTACAATTCTTTCGCTTCAGCTTCCAGTCGCGCTGGGTCATTTCTCTTTGACATCGTTATTTCCTTCGAGTCCCACATCATGGGATATTCGTTAGTCTATTGCGGTTATCCGTTTAGGGGACCGCGCTTTGTCTAGAACGGCTTTTGCCGCATCTTCAAGTTCGAGAAAGAAACGAAGCTCTAGGAGCCTGCCTTGCTCAAACCTAAAATTCTTTTCATCTGCCCGCTCTAATGCTGACTGGGCGTCCTCAAATCGGCTGTTAATTAATTCCGAGAGGACTTCCCATTCCGGCGTCGCCCTGAGACGGAGGACCGCCTGCGACTGCTGCCTGTTGCATTTGAGCTTGGAGTAACTGTTGTTGTTGTTGCTGTTCAAGAGCAATCTGCTCCTCAGTCTTCATAATTTGGTCGGGGTCAATGTCCATGCTAGAGGCGATTTCTCGCAACAGCTCAGTCTGCTTAACGACTCCGTTGGCGTTATCACCCACAATGGACAAGAACTGAAGCAGCCTCTGGCTCTGCACTTCCTTCTGTACCAATGCGGTGCTTCCGCGAGCTTGTATTTTCAGATCACCCTTTGACTTCTCGTTGGTTCCAAACTCCATATTGAAGTGGAACAGGCTCTCAATCATGGGCTCGATCAAGAAGTCATCTATATTTTTGATTGTGCTCTTAAGGGCAATGTTGGCTGCGCCCATGAGCATGGACATGCCAGTTGCCGTCTTGTTAAGACCTTGGGTCTGCTCGCCGTGTGTATAGCTTGGGAGCGACGTAGTCTCATCAGCGAATCGTCGGAATATCTCTACAATCTGGTTAAGTCCATTAGCGTTCGCTACTGGCTGATACCATCTAACAGCAGGCATAGAACCGTCTCCACCCTCACGCAAGAATACTCGCCAAGGGTGGATGTCTGTCGGGTCTTCTCCTGCTGCAAGCAAGTCTGTATTTACCTCAACCATAGGACCGGAAGACAAAGCCATGTTGTCTAACCAGATTCTTGTTGCGGTATTCATAGTTCCCTGAGAGTCACGCATCATACGAGGCACGCCTGTACCCCAGAACTGGTGTGGGCTGCGCTCATACGGGAAGATGTGGTACGGAATCTTATAGCCAGTGATAGGGTTCAGCATGACCTTGATCACTTTACCGTCACAGAACCAAACGCAGGCAGAGTAATCATCTGACAAGTCAGCGCCCTCTGGCATTTCAATTCCGTGCTCTTCTAAATCATACCCATCTACAGTGCCCCAATACTCCATAACAACGAAGCGGTTGGATTCAGAGTTCTCGTGGATTCCGGCAATTCTTCTGCGCGTGGTCTCGTGATCCTCTTCTGTGTGATTACCGTTACGGTGAATCTTCAGAAGATATCTAACCATCTCGCCATCAAACTGAGGCAGATCGGCAAGATCGCGCATCTGCTTTCTAGTCAGAACATGACGGCGGAACAGACCATCACAGTCTTCCAGTGTTGTGCAGTAGGGGTCAGGGTATAGATCAAATATCGACACCGACTCTACATCTGGCGCAGCAGTCTCTACCACGCTAAGAGCGTAGCCTTGCTCGCCCGTAGCCGGGTCAAGCATTTTGGAGTAAGACTGCTTCCTATCAATTCTTACAGTGCCTGACTTAACAGCACCCGAGCCAAAGATACACGCCTCTAGCATGCTCTCCTTCAGCTTCATCTCTGCGTTTGTCTCTATCAGCTGATCTTCGATATCAACCGTCATAGACTCCGCAGCTTGTTTGGCTATCTCTTTCTCAACCTGTAGAAATTCGGACTCAAGCTCCTGCATGCGGGCTGCTACCAAGTCCTGATTCATCATCGGGTCTTGTCCCGACGCCATCATGATCTGGCTCATCGCCATCTGGCGCATCTCCATCGCCTTAAGGGGATCGATCTGCGGGATTGGGGTTGGAGATACCGAAAAGAATACATCGCCATGCTGAAACAACAGGTCGATAATTCTCGAATATGCCGCCATAACCTTAGTACGTGTTAAGCCGACAAACACTTTAGATCGCGATCCAGATGCTGCATTAAGACGTGCGAGTACGTCAGGCTCATAGATACCCTGATACTGGCGCAAGTCTTTTAGCCACTCGTTCTCTGTTTCTTTACGAGCGTCTTTGTATTCTTGAAAAGTTCCGGCGAGACGAGACCCCAGACTCTGCATGCTCTGGGCTTGCGTACCGTCTGCTTCTTGCTCAACTACCTCTTCTTCTGCTTCATCAAATTCAGCATCATGCATAGATTAGTAACCCGTCACAGGATCAAGCGATTTAAATCGTTTTTGTATAGTCCGGTGCCGAGGTCTCGGCATAGAGGCAAGTCCATGCAGCGCAATAGCATAAGCCATCACCCTGTCATCATAACATCCATTTTGAGAATTGTAACTCCCTTTATCATCAATGATATACGTTCGCAACTCATTTAATAATTCGATGTCTGCAACACCACTTTCACCTTGTCGCAAAAGGGCTGCAAGGTTATCAACGATCAGCGGCTTGGTTTTGCTTGTGGTCAAGAAACCGCCACGCTTGGTTAGTCGATCACCATACGCACCATCAACCGAACTCTCGACGAACAGGTTCGAGTAGCCCAAATCTTGCATCTTTCGTAGAGTACCCAGACCATGGTTGTTCCGCTCAACTACTACGTATGCAGAGTTATAACGCTTTCCAAGCATAGCTACGAGCGCCCCGTAGTCGAAAGGATCGATGTGTCCGTGCCAGCACGCTACCTGATTACCAAGAGAATCAAGGACTTGGGCGCAACTATAGTCGCCGTAGGCGAGACCCTCCGCAACATCCACACCGATCACGTAAGCCTCTTCTCGAGAGGGCGGATACCACTCTTGATAGTTGCCGTGCTCACGCTCGATCAAGGTTCCGTCGATGATGTCACCCTTAAAGTCTGCCGTGTAGCAGTTACTCTCACATTGAGATATTGCGGTCTCTTCAACGAAACACCGACCGGAGGTCAAAAATGCTTCGAGCGGGGTGCTGGGATACTCCTGACGAAACAGGTCTGTACCGCCCAGCTCGTCTAGCTTGGCGCGTCTGAATGAAAGCTGCTCGTCGTCCAATCCATATTTCTGGGCGAGATCATATTCTTCGGGGGTGGCAACGAAGTAAGGCGAAACCTTTTTTCGGTACTCGGGCATCCAGAACCAAGGAATAAAACAGGTGACCCACTCAGACTCTCCCCTCAAGGACTTCATAACCTGATCGTAGAACCAGCCACCGGCACCATTAGCCGTACTCTCTAGAATCACTTCAGTGTTCTTGCCTCCGACGGTCTGCAATAGACCTGCGACTATGTCTGATCCTTGTGGGTAGAAGGCAACCTCTGATCCGTGGACGAATCGGTTTGTTTGTCCTCGTCCTGTTTGAGTTGACCGTGCGGTTCCCACCCTGTACCGCGAATTGATTTCGTCAAATACCAAAGTTGACGCCGACTGAGAAGCGAGCGGCGGCTTAAATGCCTGATGCGGGACATTGTCATAGAAGTGTCGGACCATGTTAAAGATTGCGTTGGTAGATTCTGCAAGGTGCGACAGTACAAACGCGTTAGCGTTTCGATTTTGCGTTACTTTCCAGAAGTTTCTGCCCTGTGTGTATGTAGATATTCCGGTTTGGCGGGCTTTCAGGACCAATGCGCGGATGTTTCCCTGATCTTTTAGCTGCTGTTCGAGCATTTTATGCACGTATAATTGGGCTGCATTCAACACAAATGGGCGGGTTTCTCCCTCTTTGGTTACAATTTTCAGCATGTTCTTCGCGTATAAAGGGAAGTTACCCTTAAGTTTTCGTGCTACTTCCTCAATTTCCACTACTGTTCACCATAGCTCGGCACCACCACAGGAAATCGTGGTCGTTTAATGTGCTTCTCATCAGATTGATTCGGGTACAAACCAGCCGAATGTTGCCTTCAACGTAGCCTTGGGTGATGTCTATTCGGTCTACACTGACGGATAAGTCCGACTGGTCGGTGGTTATGTGCATGGGGATGCCTGAAATAGCGCAAATACCTCTTTGCTGCTCGTATAAGGCGATTAAACACTTGAGAGATACTAGAGTACCTTCAAACTTCTTTCGCCTGTGACGCTGCGTTAAAGCCGTTAATCGCATCTGAAGAAAGCCTTCCAAACTGCCGCTAGCTCTTACCCTGCTTTTTAAATGCTTGCAGGAATGGCAAATGTTCCGACTCCCATCAAAGCTCTTTACTGGCTTTTCATCGCCGCATACTGAGCATCTTTTACTATCAGGCGCCACGATATGTCCCTCGTAAGCTCCTCAAATCTAGCCACTGCCTTGCGGCTATTGCTTACGGCGATACGGTCCCCCATTAGCCCCGTGCCCAGACCAATGCATCCCTGAACATCTTTAGGGAAGTTGGCTGCATGGATAAGGATGTAAGTCCTATCCTGTACCTCTTTAATGTGCCACGTCTCCCCAAACCGAGGAGAATCACGCCATCCGGTGTCATACGCGCCCACCGGAATGCAAGACACGTTGGGTGCGTTATCAAGCCAAGGGCGCTCGATGGAGTAAAAAGTCTCTCCGGCAAGCTCAATCACGCCCAGAGTTCCCTCGGGGTGATAGGCGAAGCGCTTTAATTCAATCTCAATCATTGTTGTTCGCTCCTCGTTTCTGAGCCCTAACAAATCTTCTATCGCCCCGTTCTGCCTTCTTGGATTTGTCTCCAAAAATTCTGTCGAAACCTTCATTAAACTTAGTAGTGTTTTCAGGACGACGGTTATCGCCCTTGCCATATAGTGTTTCACGCGAGTTTTTCATTTCCTGTGCCTTGCTGTCTTCTTAGCTATCTTCTTGGGCTGGGCGCTGTGTTGCTTACCCGCCTTCGTGTCGGCGCGTTTTTTCTTACTGGTCGCCGCGTATTCCTTCTTACTCAAAGCGTCTCGGGCAGCCTTTGGTAAATATCTTTCGCCGGTCGCCTTCTTCCCTTGAGTAGAGTTCTTACCGCTCTTAGTGCCCCACTTCTCACCGGTCCACTTCTTCAAGCTCTTTTGCGATTTTTTTAAAGGCATTAGTCTCGGTATCCTCCACCCGCTGCTTTGTACTCTTTAGCTAACATCTGCGCCTTACGGGCACTCCATTGCCCCGCTGAACCACCCTTGCTGCCAGCCTTAATCTTGTTGAACAGACGCTTACGCATCGCTGGCTTCGTGTAGTTACCGGCGCTGTTAACGGTCGATTTTTTCTTGGGCGCAGCTTTCTTGGCAGGCATTACTTCTTCTTAGCCTTCGGCTTGGCTTTAGGCTTCGATTTCATCTTGACGCCTGCCGTCTTAGCCGCTTTCTTAGCTTTTGCGATCCCCGCAGGGGTATATGCGTACTTCTTACCGTTTACGTTTGGCATACTTTCTCTCCTTAAAGAGGTAATTCACTCAGATGCTGAGCGGATGTCCTTGGCAATGCCTTCGACAGCAGTTGCAGAACCTTTGCCTATACCCTTAGCGGTATCGGTAACCATAGTCTGTGCTGAGTCTACTGTGCTGGTCAGAATCTCTTGCGATCCATCAATAGCACCGTTGAAGGTGTTGCATCCGGTCATAACTACTGCTGCTACTAAAATTACATTTTTCATTTGGTATCTCCGATCGGTTGAGCTGGGAATCTGATCCCAGATTTCTAGGTTGCTTAACTGCCTTTCTTCCACTTGGTTGATGATGATTTGGTTTTGGAGGGCGCCCATTTAGTTTTTGCTGCCCAATAGGCTGCACTCATCTTGCCCTTGCTTATATTCTTGGCGTGACGGCTCTCAAACGCCTTGCGCTGACCCACCGTCTGGTTGGTCTTAACGCCTTGCTGCCCAAATCTAATGGTTTTGACTTTGTCGCCCTCTTTGGCTACGACGACATGTGACTTGGTAGGGTGGCTAGGGGTACGCTTGGGTTTGTTATACCCACTGACGCCCGCATTTTTCAGTCTTGAATCTTTGCTCTCAGCCATCTCGCAATATTCCTGTATATATTTGAATGTATATTTGGGTGGGTACTCTCATAAGGACCGCCCCCCCTATTGAAAACATACCCCCCTCTAATCGACGAGGGTAAGATGTACCTCTTCGCCCGCAGATGCCTCTATAAGCGTGTATACCGCGTCTTCTACCTGAGAGGATAAGTAGTACAGCTGATCTCCGAATCGCAGGGAGGTGACGATTGGGACGATATAAGCCTCAAAGGTGAACTCATCCATGTCCAAGTAGTTACATGCCGTAACACGATGCATTAATAGTTGTTTCATTTTTTGCCTCGGTACTCTCATAAGACCCGTCGGGGGTCAAAATACGGTGTTGGTTACTAATATCACCCCCATGGAACCACACCTCAGATCGGCGCCAGCAGCCAGAAACTACCCCCCCCACCCCGTCCTGT
>Ga0206677_10000246_pt1 | contig 49833 bp, 60 predicted proteins | sample M130m12015metaG_FD_155475 | JGI IMG/M metagenome (GOLD analysis project Ga0206677, IMG submission 155475) | Ammonia-oxidizing marine archaeal communities from Monterey Bay, California, United States - M1 30m 12015 | ecosystem: Environmental > Aquatic > Marine > Intertidal zone | place: USA...
AAACTAATGCAATGATGAAAGCTCATAATTTTTATCATCCTGATGCCAAAACAATTACTGAATTAGAAGGAGGAGACCCATCAAAGGGAATTCCAGCAGACCCACAGTATTATGATAAAGTAAAGGCCTTTTGGAAAGAAAAGGGAGTAGAGTTACCTGAGAATAAGGAAGATATTGATTTCAAACAAGAACCTTTCAATAAAACCTTAACTGTATATGTACAAGCTGGTAGAAGTAGAGGTGGTGCAAAAAGAAGAAGTAAAGGGCAAGACCACGAATATCTGATTGAAGAGTTTAAGAAATTTAATTACTTTGGCAGTTCATTGGAAGATGATAAAAATCAAGAAGAAGTGATTGATGAAGCAAGAAAAGAAATGAACAAACAATTAGATACTAAAAGAATAGAAATATTAAAAGCTCAATTATCAGACCCGAATATACAAGGTAAGAAAAGAGAAAATAGACAAAAAGAGTTGAACAAATTAGTATCTATTTATGGGGAAGTATAGAAATGTACATCCATGTATAACTCTAATTAGTGGTAATGTACATTTGTAGTGTATTTTCAATCTTTGAAAAAATCTTATTATATTTATATGTGAACATATAATTGATAGGAAGATTAATGCAAACACAGTTACTCTGTACATTTACAACTAAAGAGAAACTTCAAAATACCCTACAACTTATTAGAGAAACTTACCATATAGTTTATAACTATATTTACGTTCTTCAGAATAAGGGTAATTTGGAAGAACTTTTTATTACATACAATATAGATACCAGCCATAAACCAGATAAGCCAATGGATGATACTATATTAGTACATCGTAAAAAACAAAGTAATACACTTTATACCATTAACGCTCTAAACGAATTGGTAAAAGAAGAAAATGGTGGTGTATTAGATAAAACATTTACTATCGATTGGGATAAATTCAAAAACTCAATTATAGTAACAAACGTAGAGGGAACAAAAAAAATCTCTACAAGAATTTTTGAAATTATAGAGTTTAACAATCTTTAACTTAAGTTATATGCTTGAAGGTATTCATGTTTTTGATGATGTTATATCATTAGAAAAGCAAAATTTATTAGAATCTTACTTTACTAAACACCCAGCATTCGAATATGGGAATAATTTACAAAACCTAAAAGGTATTGATGATACAATTATATTTCCACAATGGGTATTCCCCAAAAGAAAAAGTGATACATTCCCAAATAATATTAATGTTATATTACTTGAAATATCTTCAAACATCTTATCCAAACTTGGATTAAGTAAATCAATTAATTGGAGAATTAAAATAAACAAACTATGTTATTTAGATACACCTAAACATAATCAAGATTATGCTATACACCTTGATAGAGAAGAAGAGCATTTTTCTTTAGTGTACTACATAAATGACTCTGATGGTGATACTTCATTTTTTGAATTAAACGATAGTTATAATATAGATGATTGGGAAGATGCTTTGAGAAACAAAGACTTTGATTGTTTCAAAAAAATTCAAACAAGTTCACCAAAGAAAGGTAGAGCAGTCATATTTGATGGAAAAACTCTTCATAGGTCAACGTATCCATCTAGTATAGATAGATATGTAGTAAATATGAACTTTAACTACAATAATAAGGAAAATAAAAAATTATTTTGATATGTATTATAGTCATGATTACTTTATTTTAATTTTGATAATATTTATATGTACACAGTAAATAAGGAAAAACTAGTATGAGAGGAACAATAATTGGAAGTGATTATATCTTTGATGGAACTGATGCTAAAGTTCTAGAGATAAACACAAACACCGGAATATTCAACCAAGGGTTACAATATCTAGATATAGACCCATTCTTTGACTTCTTAGAAGCAAACAATATAACAACTTTAGAGTTCATTTATAATGAAAGTATTACACCCGCAACTGGTATTTATAACCAAGGTTTTAATGGTTTACTTGCATCTGAATGTGAAACAAGAAGCATTACTTTTGTTCAACATGAAGTACAAGCTAGTGCAATCACAATACCATCAGTAACAGATGCGGATGATAAATTCATTTTAAGACATGCTTATGATGTATCAGCTATTGTTGATTCAACATATTGTGCTGATAAACTTGAATTTTTAGAATTGATGAGTGGTTCTGATGCACTCCCAAAAACATATGTTTCTTCATCTGATTTCTTATACGATACGTTAGATACAATTGATACATCTGTAACAGATGCACCTAACCTTATTGAAAAGGCTAGATATCCAAATTATGATTTATCATTATATCCAAAATTATATGGATTTACCGATTCAGCTGACTTAGCTTCTAAAAAAGCAGATATTACTAGTAATGATTTCTTTATTCAAGAATATATCACAGGTGATAATAATGTGGTAAATGATAGAATTACTGTAATTAGAAGTTTAGATATTATACATGGAGCTAATTTAGATATTATAAACTTAGGTTCATACAGAAACTCTTCTGTTTTACCATTATCCCATGATAGTTCAAATTTTAGATTAAGAATTGGTGAAGAAGGATTAGAATCTAGTTCATTGAGTTCTTACACAAGGTTTAAGTATCTTAATAAATACTCTGGTAAACAAACCCTTCAATATCACACAGATGCAGAATCTGATATTTTAATACCTAATAATCTAACAACTAATGTTGAAAATTTAGAAATAAGTTCATCAATAGTAGCACCTAGATTCCAATTAGTAACTGGTTCTGAATATAGTGGTGAACCTAGTGATGACTATCAAGAACATCAAGGTACTTTAGCATTAACAACTTCTTCTCTTTCATATGAAACATCCTCGGTAGTAAGTATAATTTCGGAAAGTGTAGAAGATTTATTTGTTAGAGTAACACTTAATGATGGAACTTCTTTTGATGATGCACCTGAAAATGAAATTTATACCGTAATATCAGGTTCAAATGATATAACAAGATTTGAATTTATTAATAAATTGTTGGTAGGTGATAAGATTGTATATTTTGAAAGTGGTTCTAGTAATCATGTAACAAAAGAAATTAGTTCCTTAGATATAGTTTATAAAGATAACTTTTACATCTATTCCGTGGATATTGAACCATATGATTATTTCTTAGTTGATTCGAAAAACGGAGATGGTTTGTTCTCAATTCATCACAATATGTGTAACTACTGTTATACAACTTGGGCACCATGTGGTAACTATTATTGTGATAATAACTGTTCAACTTGTGGTGGATGTTTTATTGCAGGAACTAAAGTAACTTTGGCAGATGGAAGTGAAATGAACATAGAGGAAATAGAACCTGGCCAGATGGTTAAAACATTTGATACTGATGAATTAGTAGTTTCAGAGGGATTTGTGGGTGATGTTCAAGAAATAACACAAAATAAGCTAGTTAAAATAACATTATCTAATGACCATGTTATTACAACTACTACTGAACATCCATTCTATGTAACCAATAGAGAACACGAAGGATGGTGGACTATAGCAGAAGATATTAACGTAGATGATGACTTTCTAAAACTTGATGGTAGTAAAATATCTGTATCTAACATAGAAATAATTGAAGAATCGGCAACAGTATATAACTTAGTAGCCGTTTCAGATTTCAATAACTTTTTCGTAGATGGAATATTAGTACATAATAAAAAATAAAAAGGAATAAACATGGGAAATATAGCACCAAGAATAGATAACGATATTATATCAACACAGATAACAGAAACATCTGCGGATGAAAAAACAAAGATAGCAACTATCTTCGCAGATATAGTTCAAAGAATAAAAGACGCAAATTCATAAAATTTTTTATTTTTTGCTTGGATTTGTGAAATATTTTTCGTATATTTGTTACAAATATTAATCTTATGGCGAAAAAAAGCACAGAGACTGGCACTACAACTCAAAAAAAAGTAGTAAAAAAACAAACTAGAAATCACAAGTTAAATTTTAAGGCACCTGATGAGGTTGAATACTCTGTAATCAAATACGATAATTCTGATATCGTAGAAGAAATGGAAAAACAATGGCCTGAAATGACAGATGAATTCAAAAGAATCATGTTTACTCAATATGAACTTTTCTGTAAAAAGCAGGCAAACTATGGACCAGATAATATATCAGTTGGTTCTGACTTGAAAACAAAAGCAGATATTAACATCTCTTTAACCGGTCTTTGGTTTAGGATGAATGATAAGATTCAAAGATTAAAACAAATGGTAGTACAAGGTAAGAAAGATGAGGTTGGAGAGGCAATCGAAGATTCATATCAAGACCTATCAGTTTATGGAATCATTGCTCAGATAGTTAGTAATGGTAAGTGGGCAAAATAATTCACTTTTTGCTTGTATAATCAAAATATTTTTCGTATATTTACATAGTAAATTAAATTAGCATATTGTTAATAAAAAACCAAAAAGATTCGGTGGTTTTTGAGGTTCTATTATATTTATATATACACCGAGTGTTAATAAGTTTATCACTCAAAACTTAAACTTAAACAATTAAATTAATTAAAACTAAAAGGTAAAATTATGGCTTTAGACATTAACGCAATCAGAGGTAGACTGAACAAACTACAAAACACACAAAGGAAATCAGACTCATTATGGAAACCAACACCTGGTAAGCACCAAGTGAGAATCGTTCCTTACAAATTCAATCAAGATAATCCTTTCATTGAATTGTACTTTCACTACAACATTAACAACAAAACTTATTTATCACCACAATCATTTGGTAGACCAGACCCTATTGTAGAGTTTGCGGATAAACTAAAAAGAATGGGAGATAAAGAAGATTGGAAAGCGGCGAAGGCTATGGAGCCTAAGTTGAGAACTTTCGTACCTGTTGTTGTAAGAGGTGAAGAAGGTGAAGGAGTTAGATTTTGGGGATTTGGTAAAACTGTATATCAAGAAATCTTAGGTTACATTGCTGACCCTGATTATGGAGATATTACAGACCCTACAAGTGGTAGAGATTTAACAATCGAGTACAAATCAGCTGAAGAAGCAGGTACTTCATATCCTACAACTACAATTAGAGTAAAACCAAGTGAAACTGCAGTTTCAGAAGATGCTACAAGAGCAACTTCTTTTATAGAAACACAAACTGAAATTACAGATTTATATTCTGAATTATCTTATGATGAATTAAAATCAGTATTAGAAGGTTGGTTAAATCCAACTGCAGAAGGTGAATCTGAATCAAAAAATGAATCAGTATCCCAATCAACACTTTCAACTGAAACTAAAAGTGAACCAGTAGCTCAACCTACAACTTCAGATTCAAAGAAAACTGATGATGTGGCGGCTGCATTTGATGACTTATTTAACAACTAAACCAAACTAAATGGCGAAAAAGAAAGCAAAAGAGCTTGACTTGGCAGATATTCTGGCGGGTGAACTTAACAAACAATCCAAAGACCAAAAAGTTGCATTCTTCTTAAATGAAGATGAAGCTCCTACAAATGTAGAAGGGTGGATATCGACTGGATGTGCTATGTTGGATGTGGCTATCTCCAATCGTCCTTATGGTGGTTTACCTGTTGGTAGAATAACAGAAGTTACAGGTTTGGAACAAAGTGGAAAATCATTACTATCGGCACACCTCCTTGCAGAAACACAAAAGCAAGGTGGTGTTGCTGTATTGATTGATACAGAAACTGCAGTAAGTAGAGAATTTTTAGAGGCAATCGGTGTTGACGTCTCTAAACTTCTTTATGTATCAGCAGATTCAGTTGAACAAATCTTTGATTTTACTGAAACTATCATTGAGAAAGTTAGAGAAACATCTAAAGATAAAATTGTAACTATCGTAGTAGATTCAGTTGCAGCAGCATCAACCAAAACAGAACTAGCGGCTGATTATGGTAAAGATGGATATGCTACTGATAAAGCTATTATTATCTCGAAGGCGATGAGAAAGATTACCAATATGATTGGTAGACAGAAAATCTCATTAGTATTCACTAACCAACTTAGACAAAAGATGAATGCCATGCCATTCGGTGACCCATGGACTACAAGTGGTGGAAAAGCTCTTGCTTTCCATGCATCTGTAAGATTGAGGTTGAAAGGTATGGGACAAATCAAAATGAAGGTAAACGGCAACGATAAGGTTGTTGGAATCAAAGTTCGATGTCAAATAGTAAAGAACAGAATGGGCCCACCATTAAGAGCGGCTGATTTTGAAATTTACTTTGATAGAGGAATTGATAACTATGGTTCATGGCTAAAAGTTATGAAAGAAAACAAAATGGTAACCCAAAGTGGAGCTTGGTATAAGTATGTTGATACTGAAACCGGTGAAGAGATTAAATTTCAATCTAAAGATTGGGTAGAACTTATGGAAGATAGAGAAGAAGTTCGAGAACAAATCTATAAAAAGATTTGTGAAGAATCTATCTTACAGTATAAATCCGATACATTAGATATCGATAAAATGGAAATCGATACTGAAGTACCAGAATAAACTATAAAATTATGAGCAAATTAATTATAATGTTGAGAAAATCTGCTGAGGCTGATAAAGCCAAAGCACTTTTATCTCTAGATTTATTAGATAAGAAGGCCGTTGGTATTGGAGACCATTCGACAGAAGATTTTTATAAAAATGCTGAAGAGGCACTTTTATTATTAGCTGAATCTCAAGATAGATTAGAAGCAATAGATATCTACTTAAACGAATCATCCAATAACAAAGAACTTCTTACATGAAAAAACTTTACAAAAACATATTAGAGTCAGTTGAGATTGACAGAACCCAAAATATCAATAGACACAAGAATTCTCGTGTATTAATTATTGATGGGTTAAATACATTTATCAGATGTTGGTCATCCATTCCTACAATGAATGATGATGGTGACCATGTTGGTGGAGTGACTGGAGCATTGAAATCTATTGGATATGCAATCAGACAAACTCAACCGACTCGTGTAGTTGTAGTTTTTGATGGAAAGGGAGGTTCAACCTCTCGTAAAAAGAAATTTGGTGGTTATAAAGCACAGAGAGATAAAAACAAACTCAGAGTAAATCGAGCATATGCTGATTTAATGAACGATGAGGATGAAAGAGAATCTATGAAAAGACAATTCGTTTGGTTAAACGAGATGTTAGATGGATTACCTCTCACAACTATGATATATGATGGTGTTGAAGCCGATGATATCATGGCTTATATAACCACAAATCTTCTTAAAGAAGATGAACAAGCAGTACTAATGTCAACTGATAAGGATTTCCTTCAGTTAGTTGATGATACAACCATTGTTTGGTCACCTACCAAAAAGAAAATGTACAATAAATCTTTAGTAAAAGAAGAGTACGGAATAGAGTCAAAAAACCTTTTGTTATATAGAGTTCTAGATGGAGATAAATCAGATAATATACCTGGTGTTTATGGATGTGGAATCAAAACTTTAGTAAAGAGATTTCCTGAAATAACAGGTGAAGATACAATATCAGTAGATGATTTGTTAAACTTAGCAGAACAGAAGATAGAAGAAACAAAAGGAAAAATAAAAATATACAAAGATATTATAAATTCAAAAAATCAAATACTCCTTAATAGAGAATTAATGCAATTAGATGATGTTGATATATCAGGTACCATAAAAATGAATACCTTAGATAGATTCAATCAAGAAATCACACCACTTAGTAAAATGGATTTCATGAAACTTCTATTAAAATATAAAGTTGTAAATAACTTTGGAGATATAAATGATTGGTTAAAAACCACTTTTGGAAATTTAATTACAAAATAATTTGGAAAATATAAATATTTTTCGTATATTTGTATCAGTTATAAAAAAGAGTCAATGGCAGAACAAATAGATACATTATCAAAATATGGGCAATCCTTTCAATCAAAGGTAGTATCTGCTCTTGTTACAGATAATAAATTTCTTGATGTTATAAGTGAAATCACTAATCCAAAGTTCTTTGAGAACGATGCAAATAAATGGATTATAAGTGAAATAATTGAATATCATAACGAATATAGAAAACCTCCCACCCTAGATGTATTCAAATCTGAATTATCAAAAATAGATAACGATATATTAAAGAAAACTGTTGTAGAACAATTACGACATGTCTTTACTAATATTGGTAATGTTGATTTAGATTACATCAAAAATGAATTTAGGGAGTTCTGTATTAATCAAAATCTTAAAGGTGTAATACTACGTTCAGTTGATTTACTCAAAGCTGGTTCTTATGATAGAATCAAAGATGAAGTAGATGCTGCAATGAAGGTTGGGAATGAAACCAACTTAGGTATGGATTATATCGAAGATTTTGATGAAAGAACAGAAGATTTGAAAAGAACAACAGTTGCAACAAAATGGAATCCAATCAATGATTTAATGGATGGTGGATTGGGACCAGGTGAACTTGGAGTAGTTGTAGCACCTTCGGGTGTAGGAAAAACATGGATTCTCACCGCTATCGGTGCAGAAGCTGTTCGGAAAGGTTTGAGTGTGGTACATTATACAATGGAATTATCAGAACACTACGTTGGTGCAAGATATGATACTGTATTTACAGGTATTCCCTCAGCAGATTTGAAGGTCAAGAAGGAAGAAGTTAAAGGCAAAATTAAAAATCTTCAAGGAAGATTACTTATTAAGTATTTTCCGCCAAAAGGTGTTACGGTAAAAAAGTTACAACAACATATCGAGAAGATGGTTACGTTAGATAACAAACCGGATGTTATCATAATTGATTACGCCGACTTACTACTCTCCCATTCTAATAAGTCAGACTCTACTTATCAAGAACAAGGAGGTGTCTATATTGACCTAAGAGGTATGAGTGGGGAACTCGAAATACCTGTATGGACTGCATCTCAAACCAACCGTTCAGCAATTGATTCCGAAGTTATCGAAGCAGATAAGATTGCAGATTCATATGCAAAAGTAATGAACGCAGATTTCATTATGAGTTGGAGTAGAAAATCAAAAGATAAGTTGAACAACACTGCAAGAGCCCATGTTATGAAAAACAGATTCGGACCAGATGGGATTACATTCCCTTGTAAGATGGATACGAATACAGGTTACATTGAAGTGTATGATGGAACATCACCAGATGGTGTGATTGCACAGAAAGAAGCTGCAAGTGGTCAATTAGAAACCAAGAAGCTTTTACATAAGAAATATGTAGAAAATATGGGGTAAGTATATCAAAAAATTATACCACCCCTAAGAATAAAATTAAGTTAATATAACAAAATAGAAAAGTTAAAAAATAATATAAGATTTCTATTACGTTTTTTAATATATATGATAATTATAAACACCGACCTTTAAGGTCATTTTAATAACTAAATAAATAAGGAATAAATTTTATGGCAAATTCACAAGAAATTTTCGAAAACATTAGCGAGTTATATACTCAATTCGAATCAGAACACAATGGCACTACTAAAGCTGCTAAATCAAGAGCTAGAAAAGCAATTGGTGAAATTAAGAAACTTGTAACCGATTATAGAAAAGCTTCAGTAGAAGAATCAAAATAATTAGGTTATATCATGAGCAAACTATTTCAAGAAAGAATTCCTTTCAAACCTTTCGAATATCCAATCTACTATACAGAAGGTTGGTTAAAACAAGCACAAGCATTTTGGTTACATACAGAAATCCCAATGCAGGGTGATGTTAAAGATTGGAATGAAAGATTAACACCTGCTGAGAAAAACTTAGTGGGGAATATTCTACTTGGTTTTGCTCAAACTGAATGTGCAGTTTCTGATTATTGGACTAATATGGTTACCGATTGGTTTCCTAAACATGAGATAAGACAGATGGCGATGATGTTTGGTTCACAAGAAACAATTCATGCTACTGCATATTCATACTTAAATGAAACATTAGGGTTGGATGATTTCTCAGCTTTTCTGCACGAACCTGCAGTTGCTGAGAAGTTTGAACTCCTAACTTCAACTACCGCTAAATGGACACATGAAGATTTGGCAACAAATCCACAGGCAAGACAGGAAGTTGGTAGAAGTTTAGCAATCTTCTCTGCATTTAGTGAGGGAGTATCTCTATACTCTTCATTTGCAGTACTCTACTCATTCCAAATGAGAAATCTACTAAAAGGTATCGGACAACAAATGAAATGGTCTGTAAGAGATGAATCTCTACATTCTAAGATGGGTTGTCAATTATTCAGAGAAATGTGTAATGAATATCCTACATTATTAGATGAGTGTAAAGAATCAATTGAAGAAGCTTCAAAATTAATTGTTCAGTTAGAAACAAACTTTATTGATATGATATTTGAACAAGGTGATTTAGAAAACCTTGAAAAAGAAGATTTGAAAGAGTTTATTAAAGCAAGAACAAATACAAAATTACAAGAATTAGGTTATGAACCAAGTTTTGAATTCGATAAAACAAAAGCAGAAAAGCTAGAATGGTTCTACCACCTTACAGGTGGATTAACACATACTGATTTCTTCGCAGTTAGACCTACCGATTACTCCAAAGCAAACGAAGGTGAAGATTGGGGTGATTTATTTTAATAAACAAAAGTTATGACATTAAACGAATTAGAAGTTAAGATTCGTGATTGGGCGATTGAACGAAACATTGATAAGAGTGAAAACGCACCAAAACAGATGATTAAGATTATGGAAGAGTTGGGAGAAACCTCAGCAGCACTTCTAAAAAAGAATGAACCTGAATTGAAAGATGGTATTGGTGATATACTTGTAACAGTTATTATCTTCGCACAACAATTAGGTTACACTCCAGCTGAATGTTTAGAAGCAGCATGGAATGAAATAAAAGATAGAAAAGGAAAGACCGAAGGTGGTGTTTTCATTAGAGAAAAATAGATTACAATAAAAATAAAAAAATGGCTAAAACAAATTACGGCGAAGAATTAGGTTGGGAACTTGATGTGGATTTCCCATCATGGGCTAACACAGAGATATACGTTAAAACTATATCAAAAGGTTATCTATTACCAGGTGAAAAACCAAAAGATGCTTATTGGAGAGTTGCAACACGAGTTGCACAGAGATTAGAAAAACCTCAGATGGCAACTAAATTCTTTGATTATATTTGGAAAGGTTGGTTAAATCTTGCAACACCAGTATTATCTAATACAGGTACAGATAGAGGTTTACCAATTTCTTGTTTTGGTATTGATGTTGCAGATTCTATTTACGATATTGGAAGTAAAAACTTAGAACTAATGTTACTTGCAAAACATGGTGGAGGAGTTGGTATAGGAATCAACCAAATCAGACCAGCAGGTTCTAACATTAGTGGTAATGGAACATCTGATGGTGTTGTACCATTCGCTAAAATATACGATTCTACGATACTTGCAACTAACCAAGGTTCAGTAAGAAGAGGAGCAGCATCTGTTAACCTTAATATTGACCACAAAGATTTTGAAGAGTGGTTAGAAATCAGAGAACCAAAGGGAGATGTAAATAGACAATCACTAAATCTACACCAATGTGCAGTTGTAGGTGATAAGTTTATGAGAAAACTTCAAGATGGAGAACCTGATGCAAGAAGAAAGTGGGGCAAACTACTACAAAAAAGAAAAGCAACTGGTGAACCATACATCATGTACAAAGGAAATGTTAATAAGAATAATCCTGAGATGTACAAAAAGAATGGATTGAAAGTTCATATGACAAATATATGTTCCGAGATTACATTACACACAGATGAGAATCATTCATTTGTTTGTTGTTTATCATCAGTAAATCTTGCTAAGTACAATGAGTGGAAAGATACTGATTTAGTTTATACGGCAACTTGGTTCTTGGATGGAGTACTTTCAGAGTTCATTCAGAAAGCAAAAAACATGAGAGGATTCGAAAACTCTGTTGCATCTGCTGAAAAGGGTAGAGCATTAGGATTAGGAGTTTTAGGATGGCACACTTACCTACAACAAAATGGTATTCCATTTGAAGGTATGGAGGCTCAATTTGAAACTCGTAAGATTTTTTCTCAGTTAAAGATAGAATCAGAAAGAGCATCAAGAGATTTAGCAACAGAATATGGTGAACCTCTTTGGTGTAGAGAAAGTGGATTTAGAAATACTCACTTAAGAGCAGTTGCTCCAACAGTTAGTAACTCTAAATTAGCAGGAAACGTATCTGCTGGTATTGAACCATGGGCAGCGAATGTATTTACTGAACAAACTGCAAAAGGAACTTTCATTAGAAAAAATACTGAGTTGGTAAAGGTTTTAAGAAAAGCAGGTATCAATAACAAAGAAACTTGGGATAAGATAATGGAAGATGGTGGTTCGGTACAAGATATCAAAGAACTTGATAAGTGGTGTTACTTGGATAGTAAAATGATACTTTGTGAAGAAGTTACTAATGGAGATAGAGATAAGATTTATCCTGTAAAAGATGTTTTCAGAACTTTCAAAGAAATTAATCAAATGGACTTAGTTAAACAGGCTGGTATTAGACAACAGTATATTGACCAAGGAGTTTCATTAAATTTAGCATTCCCTTCCATTGCATCACCGAAATGGATTAACCAAGTAACTATGGAAGCTTGGAAACAAGGAATTAAAACGTTGTATTATATGAGAACTGAATCAGTTCTTAGAGGTGATATAGCAACAAGAGCGGTTGACCCCGATTGTGTTGCGTGTGATGGTTAAATTAATTAAATAGGAGAAAAATAATGATTCAAGTTAAGAAATTTTATGCTGATTGGTGCGGCCCATGTAAAATGTTAACACCAATTATGGAACAAGTTAAAGGTAATTTTAGTGATATTGATTTTCAAAATATTGATATCGAATCACAGTATGAAATAGCACAGAAGTACTATGTTAGGTCTGTACCAACTGTTATTATTGAAAAAAATGGAGAAGAAATACATAGATTTGCAGGTTTACAATCAGAGATGGCATACACAAATGCACTCAATGAATTAAAAAACTAAGAAAAAATTAGGAATTCTCGATTTTTTTTCGTATATTTACATAGTAAATAAAAATAATACAATATATGGCATCAATAAAATTCGTCCACGATGACGATAAAGAAGTTAAAATTCATGGAACTCCAAAAGTTCCGATGAGTAAAAGTAAAAAATTGGTTAGTGTTGATGGTTCTCAAGAACTGTTTTATGTTGAAACTGAAATGGCTTTCAAACTTAAGATTGAATCTAGAGTAGATTTTACCAACAAACATCCACATTACGATGATTATCATCTGATAACTATACCAATCGAAAGAATATAAACTATAAAACAATAAGTTATGAATCGTTACAACGAAAAACAACTCGAAGAAAACTATAACAAGTTTATCGAGGCGTTAAAGAAATCGTTTGATGGAGAACGATTAGATAAATTACTCCATATGTACTCGATGGAAGAATTAGGACCAAACCTAATGTTATCTCCAGCGAGTGGAAATGTAAACTACCACAATGCTTACGAAGGTGGTTATCTTGACCATGTTATGAATGTGGCAAGAAATTCACTTCGTATGATGAAACTCTATAAAGAAGCGGGTGGTATTGTAGATTTCACTCAAGAAGAATTATTATTTTCAGCATTTCATCACGATTTGGGAAAGTTGGGTGAGAAGGGTCATATGGCCTATAAAAAACAAACATCAGATTGGCATGTAAAAAATCGTGGAGAAGTTTATACTTGGAACGATGATATTAGTTATATGACTCATACTGATAGAACGTTCTATCTATTATCTCAATATGATATAAAATACACAGAAAAGGAATTCTTTGGAATCAAACTTACTGATGGTATTTATGATGAAGATAATATGAAGTATCTAAAGACCTTTGATATTAAGAAGGCACAACGAAGTAACATCGGTCATGTTCTACACTTTGCAGACCACATGAGTACTTTGATTGAACGAGATGACCAAAGAAAACCATTTTAATGAACATAGAAGAACTATGGTTTTTCAGTAATAGGTTGAGAGGAGAATCTCATCCATCTGCTAAACTTACAAACGAACAAGTAATGAAAATAAGAGAATTACACAAACAAGGATTCTCTGCTAATGTTATTGCTCGTAACTTTAAGGTAAGTAAGTGGAACGTAGAACAAATAGTTAAGAATAAAACTTGGACACACATTTGAAACAGTTAGAGTTTTTTGATTTCAAATCAGTTGGAGAATCATCCATTAAATTACCTAAACCTATCATCAAAGAACACGATGGTATAAGAGTAGTACGAGATGATTTATTAGATGGTGGTACTAAGAGAAGAGCATTCAACGTATTCGTTGAATCATTTCCTGATGTAAAAGAATGGGTTTATGCCTCACCAAGAGAAGGATATGCACAATTATCATTAGCATATGCTTGTCATGATTTGGATAGAAAGGCAACTGTAACTGTTCCAAAAGGAAAACACAATTGGTTAACAACCGAATCAATTCGTTTAGGTTGTAACATTATTGAAGTACCAATGGGATATCTAACTAACATTCAGGCTAAAGCCAGATATTATGTTGAAGAAAATGAAGGTTCTCAATTGATTCCTTTCGGTGGTGACCATCCGATAATAATAGAGGCAATGAAAAATACTGCTCTCTCACTTGATATAGAACCTCCTAAAGAGGTTTGGACTGTAATGAGTAGTGGAGTATTATCTAGAGGATTACAACTTGCTTGGCCAGATGCAAAAGTATATGGAGTTAGAATAGGTCATAACACAACAGAAAGAGAAAGAGGTAGAGCTGAAACATTCTTATCGAAATACAAATTCAATCAAGAATGTAAAGAACCAGAAAGACCTCCATTCCCATCTTCACTTACATATGATAGTAAAGCTTGGGAATTTATAAAAGAACATGCTTCTGAAGGAGCCCTTTTTTGGAATGTAGGAAAATAATTTAATTTTAATATGAAAGTAATAAGTAACAATTTAGAATCAATCAATGTAGATGTTCTACCTAAATCTGACATAATTAATCGAGTTGAAGAAAGACATAATAGTTTCCCACCATTTAGTGGAGGAGGTATTACAGTAATACATGGAGAAACTCAATCAGGTAAAACCTGGTTGATAAATGAAATATGTGGTCGGGTATGGCGTGCAAGTAAACAACAAATTATTCTAACAACAACTTTATCACAAAAAGCAGAAAACAATCAACTTAAACAAAGAATATCTGGATTTGTAAAAACAATAAAACTTTACGATTTAGATAATATACCAGCAGAAAAGTATAATGATTTATTTGGTAAGTTATTTATAATTGATGAGGGTGATTATGGTGTAGGTGAAAATGGTAGACTACATAGAGTTATTAGTAAGTTATTAAGTTCTAAACTTGGGATGCATATCATACTCGTAGGAGCAACTAACTTTTCGTTACTTGTTTCTGATATGATTAATACTGAGCTTAAAAAAGAAGGAGCTAACATTAAACATTTTGGAATGTTGCCAGAAGAAAGAGATGGTAAGAGATATTATGGAATATGTGATATGATGAAAAACAATCAGATTATTGATATTAAAGAAAACTCATTAGAAATTGATAAAAAAACTGGCAAGATTCCAGTAGTGGTTAAAAATAAAATTATCGAAAAACATAATATTAAATCAGGATTATCAACCATTCGAGTTTCACTTCGTGATAAAGAAGATAAGACTTCTATAACACTTGCAGATAAAGTTTATAAAAACTTAAAATCAGATTCTAAATTTGATAACTTTAAGGTTTTCAAAATGTATGATACAAGTAAAAGAAATTTATTAAAGATTTTTGAAGAAGCTCAATATCAGGCATATTATGGAGATGTAATTATACTACATATAAGTGGATTATCAGCTTCAATTTCTTTTCAGAATGACTTAAAATTAGGTGGACATTTACGAACTGCTTATGAAACTAATGAGGTTGTATCATCTTGTGCTCAAGGAACACCAGGTAGAATGAGTGGAGAGAGATTTTCAAATGAAATTCCTGATATAACTATTTTCTCTCATAAAGATGTTTTACAACAGTATGTTGATATGTGGAATGGTATCTATAAAGAAGGTAAAGTATTTTTTAGTGAAAGTGATATTACTAAGTTATCAACACACTCAACTCACAAAGCTAAATCTAAAACTATTGAAAAACCTATGAATGCTATTTGGAAAGGTAGTATTTCATCTTTAGCAATGTTAGATAAAGAAATTTTAGATGACTCATATACAACATCTAGAAAAGAAAGAAAGACTTTTGATTATAATACTTACTCCGAAATTTTCGATACTAAAAATCTAAAAGAGGAAATTTATGATTTCAAAAAATTATATCATGGAATGGCCCATGGTAACTTTAGAAAAAGTGGTTATATTTGGAGAAATTATTTTATTATGAAAGAAGATTTAGATAATGATACTTGTATTCTTTTTGAACTACACGATGGTGTTCATTCTAATACAACTCATACATTGAAAACTAAATCACTATTTACAAGAACTTTATAGTAAAAAAGCTTGGATTTATCAGTTATTTTTCGTATATTTACATAGTAAATAAGAGATGATATGACAAATTTAGAACTACAAAATTTAGTTAAAAAGAACTTAAAAGGTTTTAGTTTAGATGACCAATTTGAACAACGTTCAGTTGGTGATAAGATTGAGAATGATTGTAAGGAAATAGTTAAAAGTAATTTACCAAATAACTATCAAGAACCTCGTTCAAAGAAATCAACAGAAGATTTTACAATATTTGAAAACAAAGCAGATAAAGTATATGATGATTATATTGATGTAAAAACTCACTTTATTCAAGAAGAAGAAGGATTCTCAATGCCAAACCTTATATCAGTTGATAAACTTAAACCATTACTAGAAGATGATACCAAAACACTATCTTATCTTTTTGTTGATTATACTCGTAAAAATGGTAATCTTAATATAGAAGATGTTAAAGTAAAATATATTTGGGAATTAGATTGGAGTATATTAGGTATTGGAGGATTAGGAAGAGGACAATTACAAATTAAAAATGCTAATAAAGATTTAGTGTTTACAGATATGGGTAAAGAAGCTTGGTTGGAAATACTTGAATCAGAAGTTCCTGTATTTTATGATAAACAAATAGAGAAGTTTAAGAAACTAAAAACTAAATGGAGTTAATTTAATGTATAAGAATATATACTATCAGAGAGAGAGAAATTTAATTCACCTTTGGGATGACCAGAGGGGATATTCTTCATTTCCATATACTCGTTATGCTTATGAGAAGGTTCAAAGGGGTGAGCATAAATCTATTTATGGTGATACCTTAACCAAGGTTTATAAGTTTAAGAAGGATGACCCTGATTTATTTGAATCAGATGTACCCGAAACTACAAGAGCTTTAGTAGATTTATATTCCGAAACAGATGATGTATCAACAGGCCATGTTGTACTCACATACGATATTGAGTGTGAGATGTTGAGTGGATTACCTAATCCTGAAGAGGCTAAGAATGAACTTACTTCTATTGCACTTCATGATTCTGCCACTAACCAATATTGGGTATTAGTTGTTGATAAGGAGGGTGGTATGAAAGAAAAAACTACCGATAAGTGTATTGTTCTTCCATTCCAAGATGAAAGAGATATGTTAATGAAGTATTTGGAGTTATATGAAATGATTAATCCATCTATTGTTACAGGTTGGAATATTGATTTCTTTGATACACCAATGTTATACAACAGAATCAAAAGATTGTTAGGTGAAAGACAAGCAAATAGATTATCACCAATAGGACAATGTTTCTGGTCACCTTATAGAAAAAGATATTTTATGGCTGGTGTATCTTATTTAGATTATATCACTCTTTATAAGATTTACAACTATGGTGAACTTCCAAACTATCGATTAGATACAGTTGCACAAATAGAATTGGGTAGAGGTAAGATTGAATACCAAGGTAACTTAGACCAATTATTCAGAGATGATATTGAAAAGTTTATTGAGTATAACTTAGTGGATGTTGAACTTGTTGTAGATTTTGATAAGAAACTTCAGTTCATTGATTTATGTAGAGGTATTTGTCATGCTGGTCATGTACCATATGAAGATTTTGTTTACTCATCAAAGTATCTAGAAGGAGCGATGTTAACTTATCTAAGAAGAAGAAACTTAGTTGCACCAAATAAACCAGCGGATAGACAAGAACGAATGCAAGCCATTCGAGATAACAATGAAGAAAAGTTTATTGGAGCATATGTTAAATCACCAATCGTTGGTAAGTATGATTGGATATATGATTTAGATTTAACTTCACTATATCCATCAATTATTATGACTTTGAACATCTCACCTGAAACCAAAATTGGTAAGATTCAAGATTGGGATGCAAATAAGTTTGTTAAAGGTGAGGTAGATACTTACTACATTGGTGAGGACACAATTACAAAAGATAATCTAAAACAATATTTAGAACAATCTAAATTCTCAGTAGCATCTAATGGTGTTCTTTACAGAACAGATTCAGTTGGATGTATACCTGGTATTCTTGACTTGTGGTTTCAAAAACGAGTTGAGTATAAAGATGAAATGAAAAAATATGGAAAAGCAGGAAACAAAGAAAAATATGCCTTCTTTCACAAACGTCAGTTGGTTCAGAAGATTTTACTTAACTCTTTATATGGTGTGCTTGGGCTTCCTGCCTTTCGGTTCTATGATGTTGATAATGCTACCGCTGTTACCACGACAGGACAGACAGTTATTAAATCAACTGCTGATATGGCTAACATCAAGTACAACAAGGAACTTGGTAATCCTGATTTGGATTCTAACATATACATCGATACTGATTCTGTATTCTTCTCGGCAGTTCCTTTAATGGATAAACGAATTCCTAATTGGAAGGAACAAGACCAAGATACAATTGCTGGTTATGTAAATGATATTGCAGAAGAGATGCAAGATTACCTTAATGATTTCTATGATATCTTATCAACAAAAGTTTTGAATGTTGATAAAGATAAACATAGATTAGAGATTAAGAAGGAGTATGTTGCAAAAGCAGGATTGTGGATTGCTAAGAAAAGATATGCACAATGGATTATATCAGATAATGGTGTACCTGTTGATAAGTTGGATGTAAAGGGATTAGATGTTAAACGTTCATCATTCCCAAAAGCATTCCAAGAATGTATGGGTACAGTTTTGATTGATATTCTAAAAGGTAAAACCGAAGAAGAGATTTCAGATTATGTTTTAGATTTCAAAAAGAATATGATAAACAGACCAACATCTGAGATTGCAAAGAACTCAGCGGTAAAGAATCTTAAGAAGTATATGCCGAAAGGTAAGAGAGAACGATTCTCTATGATGAAAGGAACACCTGCTCATGTTAAAGCATCTATTTTATATAATGATTGTTTGAAACATTTCAAAGCTCCTTTCAAATATGAACCACTAAAAAATGGTGATAAAGTAAAATGGGTATATCTTAAAGATAATCCATTAGGAATAGATGGGTTGGCATTTACAGGTTACAATGACCCACCAGAAATAGAAGAGTTTTTAGCTACTTACATTGACCACAACAAAATCTTCGAAAGAGAATTAGGACATAAACTTCAAGATTTCTTTGATGCAGTTGGTTGGGGTGAAGTAATTAGTGAACAAAGAACTGCTGAAAAGTTCTTTAACTTCTAACATGACAATGTGTCGGTATAATACCACATGGTATAATAAATGAATTATAATATAATAAACAAAAGTAGAAATGGCAAAACAATTAAAATTTGATGTACAAGCAAGAGAATCCCTTAAGAATGGATTAGATACTCTTGCAGATGCAGTAAAGGTTACACTAGGACCAAAAGGTAGAAACGTACTTTTACAGAAACAAAGTGGAACACCTCATATTACAAAAGATGGTGTATCAGTTGCAAAAGAAATTGAGTTAGACGATGTGTTTGAAAACATGGGAGCTCAATTAGTTAAAGAAGTTGCATCCAAAACTGCTGATGAGGCAGGAGATGGTACAACAACTGCAACTGTTCTTGCTCAAGAGATAGCAAGATTAGGATTCGAATCAGTTGAAAATGGTGCAAATCCTATGGAACTTAAAAAAGGTATTGAAAGGGCGATTGGTATCATAACAGAAGAACTAGGTAAACAAGCAATTGTTGTTGGTTCTGATTATGATAAGATTAAACAAATTGCTACAATATCAGCAAACAATGATACTGTAATTGGTGAACTTATCGCTGATGCATTCCAAAAGGTTGGAACTGATGGTGTAATCACAGTTGAAGAATCAAAAGGTATTGAAACTTATATGGATATTGTAGAAGGTATGCAATTTGATAGAGGATATCAATCAGCTCACTTTGTTACTGATGCAGAAAAAATGACTTGTGAACTAGAAAATCCATACATCCTATTATATGATGGTAAGTTATCATCTATGAATGATATACTTCATTTACTAGAAGCAACATCTGGTGAGAATAGACCTATTCTTGTTATTGCAGATGATGTTGAAGGAGAACTCCTCGGAACACTTGTAGTAAATAAATTAAGAGGAACTCTTAAAGTATGTGCTGTTAAGGCACCTGCATTCGGTGATAGAAAACAAAGAATGATGGAAGATATATCCATCTTGACTGGTGGACAATTTATATCATCAGAACTTGGATTAAAACTAGAAGATGCAACTATTGATTCATTAGGTTCTGCAGAAAAGGTTACAATCGGTAAAGATAATACTACAATTGTAAATGGTGGTGGTAACTCTGATGATATCAAATCAAGAATCGAACAAATGAAAACTCAGATAGAAAACTCTGATTCAGATTACGATAAAGAAAAACTTCAAGAAAGATTAGCCAAACTAAGTGGTGGAGTTGCAGTACTTTATATAGGTGCTGGTTCTGAAGTTGAGATGAAAGAAAAGAAAGATAGAGTAGATGATGCACTTCATGCAACACGAGCTGGTATCGAAGAAGGTATTGTTGAAGGTGGTGGTATTGCATTACTTAAGATTCAAGATGTTCTTGCAGATATTCCATGTGAAGGAAGTAACTCTTTTTGTATTGGATATAATATAATAATAGAGGCACTAGCTTCACCAATCTCTCAGATTCTTAAAAACTGTGGTGTAACTGAAGGTTCTATTTTAGAATACATCAAACAGAATGGTGGTGGTTATGATGCAAAGAACGAAGAATTTGTTGATATGTTCGAAGCGGGTATCATTGACCCAAAGAAAGTAACAAGAACTGCTATCGAAAATGCTGCTTCAGTAGCATCAATGATTTTAACAACAGAATGTATGGTAGTGGATAAGCCAGAAGAAAAACCACAATTTCCTGTGATGCAAATGCCAGGAATGTAAATAAATACGAAAAGACTTGGTAGTTTCAAATAAATTTCGTATATTTGTACAAATATAAATTATAATAGTAAATAAAAACAATGGAAAAACAATCATTAAATAGGTTTGTATCAAAATACAACCTCGCAGGTTTAGTAGAATCTGTAAAGTGGGAATCTAAAGATGGTTCTCTAACTACTTCTTTCATCTCTGATGATAAATCGGTTTTAGGAAGTGTAAGTATGAAAGAGTTCGAAGGAACTAATTCAGAATTTGGTGTATATGATACAACCAAACTAACAAAAATGTTATCAGTACTTGGAAGTGATGTAGATTTCACTATTAATGATATCGATGGTAAGCCAGTTTCTTTGAAATTCAAAGATGGTTCAACAAATGTAAATTATATGTTAGCTGATTTATCAGTTATTCCTAATGTACCAGATTTGAAACAATTACCAAACTTTGATAGTGAGATTAAATTAGATTCAAACTTTATTTCAAAGTTTATCAAAGCAAAGGGTGCTTTACAAGATGAGAACAACTTTACGTTTACTTGTAAAGATAACAAAGGAACTATTGTATTAGGTTATTCAAATATTAACACAAACAGAATTAACATTGATGTTGATTGTACTTGTGAGGGTGATGTAAAACCCATTTCTTTTTCGGCAACATACTTAAAAGAGATACTAGTTGCAAACAAAGAAGCAACAGATGCTACCTTAAAGATTTCATCACAAGGATTGGCACATATTTCTTTTTCAATCGATAACTACGAATCTAATTATTATCTTGTAGAAATTCAATCTTAATGAGTAACAAACACTTTTACGAAAGAAGTAAGTTTTCCGAGTTTAATTCCAATAGAACATATCATCAGTTGTTAGAAATGACCGATGATGAGTTTGTGTCTTGGGCTCGTTTACTTCGTAAAGAGGTTACTGAACAATGGGATGAACGAGGTACTCCACCAGTAATTGGTAGAGATGAAGATGGTATTATTGAAAAGTTCAAGAAACTTAAATCTAACCCAGCAAATTATTGGGAAAAGGATTTAAGTGGTGATGATGAATCATTGGGTATCATTAAAAACTTTAATAAAGATGCATCAGTAGTAAATCAGTTTTTTCCTACAATGTTAAAAACTAAGATTTCAATTGGTAAATCTGCTGATAATGGTTTATCTATTTATGACCACTTTTCAGACCCAACAATGGAAGATAAGTTTGTTCATATAATGAAACGAGCAGTTAAAAGAGATTCAATGTACTCGTGGTCTCGTTCTGTTGTAGATAAAAAAGATGAGAATCCATTTTGGAATGGACAAGGTGCTATTGATTTTATCAAAGATGTACACGATGGTAAGGTATTTAATGGTAAATATTCTGATTTAGGTATTTGGATTTCAAAAGTAAATACAAGAACTCTTGAAAATTATGGTACTTTTAACGAAGAGTATATTGGTACTAAAAATCTTTATCTAAAAGCAGAACAAGTACAACAACTCAAAGATGATGGATACTTATCAGATATTCAATTATCTAATATCAATCGTATAGAAGAATCACATACATCTGATACAGGTAATACTCAAAATTACGCATATCAAATACGTTGGTATGAAAAGGATTCAGGTATCTTTCCAAAGATATTACAAGTATTTAGATTATCTTGTGGACAACCTGCTGTAAACTTCCCTGCATTAACTGCAAAGTGGATTTACGAAAACTATACTAATCATATCGATACAGATGAACCATTACATATTTATGATTCATCAAGTGGATGGGGTGGTAGGATACTTGGAGCAATGAGTTCTCGTAAGAAAATTCACTATGTTGGTACAGACCCTAATCCTGATAACTTCTTAGATGAAGAAGGTATTTCTCGTTATGAGTACATGGCTAAGTTCTATAATGATAATTGTGTAGATGATTTCTCAGACAAACTTACATCATTCTTTAATGTAGAAAAACAAGGTAATACATATGAACTATTCCAAGATGGTTCAGAACTAATCTCAAACAATCCAAAGTTTCAAAAGTATAAAGGTAAATTAGATATTTCATTTACTTCACCTCCTTACTTTAATAGAGAACAATATTCACAAGATGAGAACCAATCGTTCAAAGCATATGGTGAGTATGAAGATTGGAGAGATAACTTTTTAAGACCTACTCTAACAACAATTTATGAGTATCTTAAAAATGATAGATATATTCTATGGAATATAGCCGATATTAAAATCGGCGAATCTACTTACTATCCACTTGAACAAGATTCAATTGATATATTGGAAGAGTTAGGATGTGAGTACAAAGGTAAACTCAAAATGTTAATGACCAGAATGGTTGGATTAGACCCTTCCAAAAGTGGTATCAAAAACGCAGTAGAGTTTGAAGGTAAACAATATAAATTCGAACCGATTTTCGTGTTCCACAAAAAAAATTAAATTATGGCAAATTTACAAGAAATTGCAAAGAAGTTTAGAATCTCAGATAATTTTCTAAACTCAAAAGAAGATGGGTTACTAATTGTAGCATCATCATTACAAGATATTATCGGTGAAATGAATAGTGGTAATATCGATAGAAATAGAAAAGAATCTCTAATTGAAAAGTTAGAAAGATTATCAGAGTTCTGTAAGGAAGTAAAAAACTCATCATTCTAATATGGGATTCTTTGAAGATACAACAAATCAAGAGGTAAACAACTCTTTATGGGTTGAAAAATATAGGCCTCGTAAACTAACAGAATATGTTGGTAACGAACATCTTAAACAAAAGGTAAGTGATTATCTTCAAAGTGGAGATGTACCTCACCTTTTATTTTTTGGTAAGGCAGGTACAGGTAAAACAACTTTAGCAAAGTTAATTGTTAACTCAATTAATTGTGACCATATTATTATAAATGCATCTGATGAGAACAATGTAGATACTGTTAGAAACAAAGTAAAAGGATTTGCATCAACAGTTGGTTTTAAGGATATGAAGGTGGTAATATTAGACGAGTTTGATTACATGACACCAAATGCACAAGCAATCCTTAGAAACTTGATGGAAACATTCTCAAAACATTGTAGATTTATTCTAACTTGTAATTATGTTGAGAAGGTTATTGACCCGATTCAAAGTAGATGTCAAACATTTCAGATTGTTCCTCCATCTAAAAAAGAAGTGGCAGTACAAATCTCACAAATTTTGGGTAAGGAGCAAGTTCAATTCAAACCAACAGACCTTGTACCTATCATTGATAGTTCATATCCTGATATTAGAAAGATTATTAATACTTGTCAGTTAAATTCTACCAAAGGAGAATTAAAACTTGATACAACATCTGTAATCGATTCAGATATCAAATCAAAGGTAGTTGATATACTTAAAGGAAGTGATTCAAAACCAAACAAATGGAAAAATATCAGACAGGCTGTTGCTGATGCAAGAATACAAGATTTCACAGAACTATATACATTCTTATATGAGAAGGTTGATGAATATGGGAGTTCTAATACTTCTAATATTATACTGATTTTATCAGAATCACAACACAAAGATGCCTTAGTAGTTGATAAAGAAATTACGTTCATGAGTTGTATCATACAGATAGTTGCTTTATAATGATATACTCAGAAATAAAGTAGTTACTAAACTAAGCAATTATAAACAAAAAATTAACACAAAGATAAAGTTATTTAACAAACTTTTTAGATATATACAATAGTTATTAACAGATGAATCAGGTTTATATGAACAATCTACAAGACATTACAAACAACGAAAGTTGTGATAGCACTTACACCCCTAATCTGGGGAACTTTACAAGCACAAATACAATACACGAAAATATTAAAATTTACTATAATTTCATTAAGGAGGATTTGTAGTATGAATATGTTATGTTTAATTTAATAAAAATGGAAATTACAATTATGAAAAAACTATTATTAGTTGGATTGATGATGTTATCATCATTTATTACTTTCGCACAAATTAGTGGGACAGTATTAGATTCTGATACAAATTCACCATTACCAGGAGCAACAGTAATCATTCAAGGAACGAGTGATGGAGTTGTTACTGATTTTGATGGTAAATTTAGTTTAGAATCTGCGGTTGCAGGAAATACTCTTGTTATTTCGTATCTTGGATATGAAACAACAGAAGTTTCAGCAACTAATGGATTATCTGTTGGACTTCTACAAAGCTTGAATACACTTCAAGAAGTAGTTGTTACATCAGGTGTAATTGATGTTGCGAAAGTGAGAGAAACACCAGTAGCAGTATCAACGATTAGGGCAAGTGAAATTGCACTAAAGGTAGGGAACTTAGAATTTCCTGAAATCATGAACAAGACACCAGGAGTCTACGCAACCAAACAAGGTGGTGGATATGGTGATTCGAGAATCTCTTTAAGAGGATTCGACCAAAGAAACACATCTTTCCTTATCAATGGGCAACCAGTAAATGATATGGAAAATGGATGGGTTTATTGGTCTAACTGGCAAGGTCTTACTGATGTTGCAAGTGGAATCCAAATTCAGAGAGGATTAGGAGCTTCAAGATTAGCAGTACCATCAGTAGGTGGAACTGTATCAATCTTTACAAGAGCTGCTGAAAAAGAAGAAGGTGGTTCTGTTGCTCAAATGGCAGGGAACGATGGATACTTCAAAACTACTGCTACCTATAATACAGGTAAAAACGAAAAAGGATGGGCTTCATCTTTCTTGTTATCAAGATGGCAAGGTGATGGATATATCTACAACACAAGTGGTGAGGGATATACTTACTTTTTCGCAGTTGGTTATTCGCCAGAAGGTTCAAAGCACGATTTGAACTTTTCTTTTTTAGGGGCTGGACAATGGCACCATCAAAGAGATGTGTGGGTATCTATTAGAGATTACCAAAACTTCGGTACTGAAGGTATTGATAGAAGATGGAACTCAAATGGTGGTACTTACCAAGGTGAAGAATTCTCAATGAGAAGAAACTTCTACAACAAACCATTAGCAACATTTAACTGGGATTTCCAAATCTCTGATAATGTTAAACTTGCTACCTCCTTATATGGTTCAGCAGGTAGAGGTGGAGGAACAGGTCCAAGAGGTAGAAACTACTACAACTCGGAAACTGATATTCTTCCTTTCAGAAAAGATTTAACTGAACACTACTTAGAAAATGGTAGAGGTTCAAGAACTGCAGATGGATTTATCGATTACGATGCAGTAGTTGCATTCCAAACTTCTAATACCGATGCTTATAGTGGTGGTATTAGTGGATATGATGGACAACTTATCGCATCTAATGGATTCAAAGATGATGGTGTAAATAGAGCTGGTCTTATTAGAAGAGCATCTATGAACTCTCATGACTGGGTTGGAGCAATCTCTAACTTAGAAATCGATAGTGGTAAATTTAAGTACTCAATCGGAATCGATTTGAGAAACTATAAAGGATACCATTATAGAACTGTGAATAACCTAATGGGATTTGATGGTTACTACTCAACTGGTAACAAGAACTCAGCAGGACAAATTATTAATACTACAATCGATGCTTCTCCATTCCAAGATACTGGAATTAGAGGACCTAAGATTGATTACTTCAACATTGGATATGTTGGATGGCAAGGTGTTAATGGTTTGATTGAATACAATGATGATGAGAAACTAACTGCAGTATTACAAGCAGGTTTATCTAATCAATCATTCCAAAGAGAAGATTTATTTGACCAACCAGCACTACCATTATCTGAAAAAGTTAATGTAGGTGGTGGATATCTTAAAGGTGGTGCAAACTACAACTTTAATGAAAAATCAAATGTATTCTTCAACGCAGGTTTCATTTCAAGACAACCTCAGTTTGGAACTGTATTCCCTAACTACGCAAACATCGTTAATGATGATTTACAAAACGAAGAAATTCGTTCAGTAGAATTAGGATATGGATTCACATCTTCTAAATTAAATGTTAACGTAAACCTTTACTCTACAACATGGGGTAACAGATTCGTTACAAGAAGTTTATCTAACCAACAAGGTGTAGATGGTTCAGCACAATTTAGAAACATTGATGTAGTACACAATGGTATTGAATTCGAAGGAGTTTATAGAGCAACATCTAAGTTAACTCTTAAAGGTATGTTATCAATCGGTGATTGGAAATATACTAACGATTTCTCAGCTGAATTGTTTGATGAAAATCAACAATCAATTGGTACAGGTACTCTTTATACAAAAGATGCTAAAGTTGGTGATGCAGCACAATTCACTTCTTATGTAGAAGCTGATTACAGACTCGGTAAATTTAATGTAGATTTAGGATATAGATTCGTAGATGGATTATATGCTGATTACTCTATTACTGATTCAGCATTTACTCAACCAGATAATGATGGAGCATTAAAACTTCCTTCATATGGTTTATTAGATGGTGGTGTTACTTTTAACATTGGTAAAGGATTATCCTTTAGAGCAAATGTTAATAACCTATTAGATACAGTTTATATTGCTGAATCTAATTCTAACATTCACGCAACTTCAACTTCAACTACTTGGAATGGTATAGATACGAGAAACTCAGTATGGTTCGGATTCGGACGTACTTGGAATGCTTCTCTAAAATACAGATTCTAAAAAAACATAATAAAGGGGGATTTAATTATCCCCTTTTTTATTCTAACTACAAAATCCTTTCCTAATGAAAAAGAAAAAAGACTTAAAAGCATTATTATACCAATATGGTGTAATATATTTCGGAACAGGCCTAATGATGGCTTCTCCTCCAATGATTGATTCCATTTATGGAAAGATAGGAATGATTCTTGGACTAATCCTTATAACAGTTCAAACACAAGTAACAAAACAATATAACCTAACTCTATTAAACTTAGTAGGGATAACAGGTTACATATATGCACTTATAACATCTTTATCCTAAAATGAGTAAGTTAATAAATCTCTATGGTGGACCTGGTATTGGAAAATCTTCCATTGCTGCAGGTATAACTTACAAATTAAAAAAGAAACACATAAGTTGTAATAATCCTTATGAATTCCCAAAAAGATTAGCATGGGATAAAAACATACCAGCGATATCAGACCAGTTGTATGTATTTGCTAATCAACATAGAGGGATAGCAGAATGTTATGGTAAGGTAGATTATATAGTGATTGATTCACCAATTTTATTCTCTACAATTTACCACAGATATTATACAAAAGGATATCCTGCTGAATTTTATGGACAACCTTTTCATGATTTTATTATTGATTTACATAAAAAATATGATTGTATTGATATTCTTTTAGATAGAACCAATCAAGGTACTCATAATGAAAAAGAAAGATATCAAGATTTAGAAGAGTCAATTGCTATTGATAATCTATGTAAAGAAGTATTAGATGAGGTTGGTAACCCATATCATACTATAAAAGTAGGACCAAAAACAGTTAAGAATATACTAAAGTTATTATGAGTAAATTAATATCAGTTGGATGTAGTTTCACTAATTGGCATTTTCCAACTGTTCCTGATTGGCTAGGATATTGTTTTGATGAATATGAAAATTTAGGTAAAGAAGGAGCGGGTAATCGTTATATCTTTAATCAGTTATTTAACTATATTCAAGATAATGATATATCTGATACATTTTTTTATATACAATGGACTGGCATTCCAAGAAGAGATTGGATGGGAGTTGGTAATGAACATTGGAATACTTTGGGTACATTCAATGAAGATGATGGATTAGATGACTTGAGTGAATTAAACTTATTACAATTTTCCACAGAATTTAGAAATTACCTATACACTACCAAAACACACTTTGATTCTTTTAATATACCTTATATTATGAATCATATGCTAGACCCTTGGTTTGATGGTAATTTAGGAGAACCAGGAATAGGAACTGTTCCTAATCACATTTATAAAGAGGGAATCAAACTCATAAATAACTCTACACATCTAGATGATATAAAAAAAATATCAAAAGATAATTTTTTAGAACCTTGTTTGGAATTCTTTTCAATAGATAATAAAAACAAAGAATATGGCCACATTGCATTAGGGCAAGAAAGTGAACCTATGCAAGATTACCACATGAATCCTATGTTATGTCTAAAATATGCAAGAGAAGTTGTTTATCCTAGACTTAAAGATATGATTAGTTTAGAATCTATATTTGATAAAAAATTAGACAAACTATCAGAAGAGTGGTTAGAATCACTTAAAAATCCTGATTTTATGAAACAACATAGAATCCTACATGATAGAAGAGAATTTCAAAATTACTTACATCCATATCCTTGGAATAAAGAATTTAAGAAGATGGATGATGATAAAGATTTTCTTCCAACACCTTTATATAAAATAATTAATGAAAGGCTTGTATAATTCATAAAATTTTCGTATATTTACAAAGTAAATTATAAACTATGAAATATGACCCAAATAATCCAATATCTGATGAAGAGTTGGATAAGATTGCAAAAGAAGATTTTGATAAGTTTTTAGAGTACTTAGATTCAAAATCAGCATATCTTAAAACTAAAACAAGACCTCTTAATTCCCATGAGTTAAAAAAGATGGCAATGTTAGATGCTAAAATACAAGGAAAAGAAGTATCTGATGAAGAATGGGAATCTATTAAAGAAATAGGAAAACAAAACGAGGAACAAATAAAAAAAAGATGGCACAAATAATCGGAAGTGGTAATAACCCACAACAACCAAAGATAGATTTATCTAAAGCAAAAGAAATGAAATGTCAGAATTGTGGAGGTACTGTATTTATACAAGGTACTAAATTCTTAAAGATTTCTAAAATAGTAACAGGTACACCAAATGATGCAATTATACCAGTAGAGTTATATCTATGTGGTGATTGTGGAGAAATCTGTGAAGAGTTACTACCAAAAGAATTAAAAGGAAATGATAAAGAGTAAAACATTATTTGACCATATAAAGGCAGTTACACAATTTCAAGACCCAAAGTATTGGGATAAACTTGAGGATGGTGATAAGAAAACTTGGAGTAACTATATGGTACATCGTTTTCTTTCTATGAATCCTGATTGGATTCAAGTTCTTTCTGAAATACAACCATATACTCAAGTGTTAGAACCAAAACAATTATATCTTGCTCTTATTGGATTACTACCAAAAGGTAGATATTTTCTTAAATATACAAAAGGAAAGGGTGAGGTTAAATATGAAAGTTGGTTAGTAGAATTAATAGTTAAAGAGTTCACTTGTTCTAAAAATGAAGCATTAGATTATTTAGAAATATTTTATGCAACCAAAGAGGGTAGAGAAAACGTAAAGTATATTTGTGAAAAATATGGTATTGACAAAAAAGAAATAACTAAATTAAAGTTAAAAGTGTAATGGATTCATATTGGGATTGGAATAAAGAAAATTTCGATTGGCACTTCGATTCTCAAAAGAAAGTTGAAGATGTGCAATATGTTGGTAGATTTGTATCAGATAAATTAGAATCTTCGGTAAAGAGTGTTGTAGATGTATTGTTATCAGATGAAGATAAATTCTCAGAAACAAGAATAAAGGGAACTTACTACAATAAAGAATCTCAAGATTTCATGGAAGGATATCACAACGATTTAGAAAAAGCTGGTTATGATGAACATAATACTGGTGGTAGACAAACACGAAACCTCCCTCCTATCTTTCACAAAATGGCAGAATTAAGTGGATTATCTAATCCACAGATAATGTTTTTAGAACAACCAAGTGGTAAAATAATTCCATGGCATAGAGATTCCTATAACAATTACAGAAGAAATTATGCAAAAGTACCTGATGATACAGAAGTAATTCGATATCTAATACAACTAAACGATTGGAATTGGGGACATCATGTACTAGTTGGTAACTCTGCAATTCACCAATGGAAACTTGGTGATATTCATTGCTGGGAAGAGGGAATATATCACTCTACTGCAAATTCAGGTTACTGGCCAAGATACTGTTTAACTATTACAGGTATTGTTACAGAAAATTCTTTACATAAAAAATCTCCTAAAAAGCTTGTTTTTTAACAAAATTTTTCGTATCTTTACATAGTAAAAGATAAAATATTATGGCAAGAGTAAGTTACTCACAATATGGAATGTATTCAACTTGTCAAGAACAATATAAACTAAATTATATTGATAAGTTAGGAACATCCTCAGCAAACATCCACACAATTTTCGGTAGTGCAATGCACGAAACAATACAACACTTCTTAGATGTGATGTATAATGTTACCAAAAAACAAGCCTTACAACTCAACTTAGAACAAATGTTATACAAACAAATGGTAGAACATTTTACTAAGGAATCTGAGAAGATGGAAGATGGTATGTATCCATGTAAAAAAGAAGAGTTAGGAGAATTCTTTGAAGATGGTAAAAAAATACTTAGTTATTTTACAAAAAAATTAGATAAGTTATATACTAAAAGTGGATATGAACTTGTAGCAATAGAACAGAGATTGAATGCTGAGATTAAACCTGGTGTTCATTTCATTGGTTTTATTGATGTACTTCTAAAAGATAAAACAACTCAAGAATATGTTATCATTGACTTGAAAACTTCAACAAGAGGTTGGAACAAGTATCAAAAGAATGATAAGGTAAAAACCTCACAGATGTTATTATATAAGAAGTTCTATTCAGATAAGTACGATATTCCCTTAGATAAAATTAAAGTAGAATACCAAATATTGAAAAGAAAGATAAGTGAAGATTTTGAATACCCAATACCAAGAATATCTAAGTTCGTTCCAGCCAATGGTAAACCTTCAATGAACATGGCTTGGAATGGATTCAAAGGGTTTGTTGATTCGGTATTTGCTGAGGGTGGTGATATCATACAAGAAGTGTTTCCTTCTAACAAAGGAAACCATTGTAAGTGGTGTGAGTTTAAGGAAAGAGGATTGTGTTCAGCATGGAATTAGACTGTTTTTTATATTTGTATATATTTATATAAAAACATATAAAAGGATAGTTATGGCAGATACTAAATTAACAACTGTAAAAATAGTAAAAGATATTTACTCTTCATTTAAGAGAATATCTTTTGATTCGAATATCACACTTCAAAAACTAGTAAACCGTTCTGTACACAAGTATATAAACGAAGAAGAGTTTAGAGGAGATATAAACAATTACACAGAACTACAACATAGTGGTTCACAATTTTAATTATGAAACGAGAAGATAACGGCAACACCCAACTTAATACTATTCGTAGTGAGTTCAACGATAGGGTTGAAAACAAAACCTACTTAGGTAATACAGTACGAGTAAAGTTAAACTCAAAAAGACGTTACAGAACAATTTAATAACATTTTAATGGCGAAAAAGAAAAAGATTTTACTACTCTCTGATGACTTAAGAATGTCATCAGGTATAGCAACTGTATCCAAAGAATTCGTATTTGGAAACTTTGATAAATTTGATTGGGTTCAATTGGGAGCTGCAGTTAATCATCCAGAAAAAGGTAAAGAAATCGATTTAGGAGATGATGCACGAAAAATTAGTGGTATCGAAGATGCTTCACTTAAAATCATCCCTTGGAGTGGGTATGGTGATGCAAATATTCTTAGAGAATTAATCATGAGACATCAACCTGATGCTATCCTACACTTTACAGACCCAAGATATTGGAGATGGTTATATGAAATGGAAGCTGAAGTTAGACAAAACATTCCAATTCTATTTTATCATATATGGGATGATTTACCAGACCCTCATTACAATAGAAATTACTACGAAAGTTGTGATTGGTTAGGATGTATCTCAAGACAAACTTATGGTATCGTAAGTAGAGTTGGTAAATTAGAATCAGAAACAATCAAACCCTTAGAAGATTGGCAAGTGGATTATGTACCACATGGTATAAATTCAAATATCTACAAACCAACAGAAGTACCAGCTAAGTTCAAAAAAGAACTTTTAGGTGATAAACAATATAAGCTTGTTTTATTTTGGATGAATCGAAACATTAAACGTAAACAACCATCAGATGTTATTTGGGCATTCAAGAAATTTGTAGATAGATTACCAAAAAAAGATAAAGATAAGGTGTGTTTAATAATGCACACTGCACCTAGAGACCAAAATGGAACTGACTTAATCGAAGTTAAAAGAAGATTAGCAGATGATTGTGATATCAAATTTTCAACAGAAAGAGTTACACAAGAACAATTAAATTGGATTTATAATTTATCAGATGTTACAATTAATATTGCAGGTAACGAAGGATTTGGATTAACAACTGCAGAATCAATCATGGCAGGAACTCCTGCAATCATAAATGTTACTGGTGGATTACAAGACCAATGTGGATTCAAGGTAGATGGTAAATATCTAACTGCAGAAGATTATAAAGAAATTGGTTCACTTCACAATTACAGAGAGTGGGAAGATAAAGTAACTCATGGTGAGTGGGTAAAGCCAGTATGGCCAAGAGTTCAAACAATGGTTGGTTCACTTCCAACTCCTTATATCATTGATGATAAGGTTGATGTTGAAGAAGTATCTGAGGCTATAGAATATTGGTATAATAAAACACCTAAACAAAGAAAAGAAGCTGGATTGGTAGGTAGAACAGAATTCATGGGTGAAATGGGATTGAATGCTAAAAATCAAAATAAAAGAATGGCAGATGGAATTCTTAAAGCAATTGAGAATTGGAAACCAAAGAAGAAGTTCAATGTATATAAAATTAAATAATGAGTAAACCAATATTCATTGTTAGATTTCCTGGTTATTGGAATAATAATCAAGTTCAGGAATCTCGTAGAGCTATTCATAACATGAAAGAACTTAGTGATGAGTATCATATTCTGACTTTACAAGATAATGAAATTGAAACTACAAAATTTGAATGTTATAATTCACCACACGAACCAGAAAAGTTAGAAGAAATAACAAAACTAACTGAACTCTCAATACAGAGATGTTTAAGAAACGAAGAAGAAAACCGATTAAGAGAATTAGAAAATGAATAAACCATTAGTAATATTTCAGGCACCAGTAGCAACAAGAAGTGGTTATGGTGACCATTCAAGAGATATCTTGAAATCATTATTTGAATTAGATAAGTACGATATAAAAGTTGTACCAACACGATGGGGAAACACCCCACAAGACCAAATCAACCCACAAACTAAATTTGGTAAAAGGATATTAGAAAGTTTAACAACTCAAGTCAATAGACAACCTGATATTTTCATCCAAGTATCAGTTGCAAATGAATTTAGAAGAGTTGGTAAATATAATATTGGTATCACTGCAGGGGTTGAAACTACAACTGCACCACAAGAATTTTTACAAGGTGGTAATCAAATGGATTTAATTATAACTCCATCTGAGTTTACAAAAGAAACGTTAGTAAAGACAGTTTATACTCAAGTTGATAAAAATACACAGAAAAAAACAGGTGAACTCAAATTACAAAAACCAGTTGAGGTTTTATTTGAAGGAGTAAATACAGAAGTATTTAATGGTAAATGCTCAAAATCTGTTTTAGATTCAGTTGATACTGATTTTAATTTCTTATTTGTAGGACATTGGTTGGCTGGAGATTTAGGGCAAGATAGAAAAGATGTTGGGATGATGATTCAAACATTTTGTACTGTTTTCAAAGATATACCAAAGAAACAACAACCAGGACTAATCATAAAAAGTTCACAGGCAGGATTTTCTGTAATGGAAAGAGAATCAATATCAAACAAAATAAAAGATTTGACAAATCAGTTTGGAGATAAATGTCCTCCTATTCATTTAGTATTTGGTGATTTATCTGAATCAGAATTAAATGATTTATATAACGATGAAAAAGTAAAATCATTTTTAATGTTCACTAAAGGAGAAGGATATGGTAGACCACTTGCAGAGTTTGCAACAACTGGTAAACCAATCATCGTTTCTAATTGGAGTGGACATAAAGATTTCTTACCAGAAGAAAACACAGTTTACTTAGAGGGTGAGCTAAAAGCAGTTCATGAATCTGCTGCAAATAAGTTTTTACTTAAAGAATCAAACTGGTTTAATGTTGATTACTCTAAGGCAGCAGGTCAAATATTTGATGTTTATAAAAACTATAATAAACATATCAAAAAATCTGCTGGATTAAAAACTAATATAAACGATAACTTTACATTAGATAAGATGACACAAAAATTAGGTGAGATACTTGATAAACATGCTAAAGTTGCTGTACCAGTTGCATTAAAGTTACCTGAAATTAAAAAACTGTAATGAATGGCGTTTACAAGACAATATAAAGCATTTCTAAGACCTGAGAAGAGAGTACCTCGTTCACAAATACGACCAAGAAATATTTATCGTATCACCACTTATAAAGGCGGAGAACCAGCAACAAGAAGTGGTGAAGATGCAAGATATATTTTTGTGATTGGTATTGTTAATGGTAAGGTTCATGCGATTAAACTTAATCCAATACAACCTATTCACTTTACTAACTTTATTGGTAAACTTAGAGATAAGAGAATCCCAATAGGTTCAGACCAAGCATTAGAACTTTTATTAAAAAGATTCTCTAAAGATGGTAGTTCTTTATTTGAATCGTATATTAAGAATAATTCTAAATTATATTCTCGTTCTCTTGGAAATTACAGAACCTATATATTAAACAGTATTGTTAATGTATATGAAATTAGATTTGAAGAGGATGTACTCAAAAGATTATTTAATGAACCAGGTACAACATCAACTCGTAGAGAAATTATACAAGATGAAGTAAACGAAGATACAAATGAAGATTAGTTACGGAATAACAGTACATAATGAATTAGAAGAACTAACTAAATTATTAGATTTTCTAAATAATAATATAAGGGAAGAAGATGAAATTGTAATTCAGTATGATGAGGGTGGTGTTACACCTGAAGTACTAGAGTTTCTAAAAATCAAAAAACAAATTCATGGTTATACTGTAATTGGATTTCCTTTGAATAAAGATTTTGCATCCTATAAAAATAATCTTAAGAAACATTGTACTAAAGATTATATATTTCAGATAGATGCAGATGAAATTCCACATGAAGTTATGATAGGTTATCTTCCACAGGTATTGGCAGATAATCCAGTCGATATAATATTCGTACCACGAGTAAATACAGTTAGTGGTTTATCACAAGAACATATTGAAAAGTGGAGATGGAACGTAAATGAAAAAGGTTGGGTTAATTGGCCCGATTATCAAACTAGAATTTACAGAAATACAGAAGATGTAACTTGGATGAACAAGGTACATGAAAAGATTACAGGATATGATACATTCTCAAACTTTCCAGCAGAAGAACATTGGGCATTATATCATCCAAAAGAAATAAATAGACAAGAAAAACAAAACGAATTTTACGAAACAATATAATATGGAAGGAACATTTACACCACTAGGTGATAGAGTATTAATAAAACCTAGTAAAAAAGAAGAAGCTAAAACAAAGAGCGGAATTATTCTAACTGATTCATCTACACAAGGAAAGAAAGTTTATGGTGAAGTTATAGAAGTTGGTACAGGTATATTTTCTCAAAGTGGAGAAAGAATCCCTATGACTGTAAAAAGAGGAGATACTGTTATGTATGAAAAAGGACAAGGAATCAATGAAATAGAGATTGATTCAGAAAAGTATTTATTGTTTAACGAACACCAATTAATTGGATTAATAAGAAAATGAAAATATTAGTAACAGGAGGAGCTGGTTTTATAGGAACTAACCTCATTAAAAGATTATTAAAAGAAGGTCATGAAGTGGTATCACTTGATGATTACGAAACAGGTACAGAGGATAACCATGTAGATGGTGCTACCTATGTTAACGGTGATATCGATTCCCTTACTTATTGGAAAGGTGAATCATTTGATTTAGTATATCATTTAGCAGCACTAAGTAGAATACAACCATCATTTGATGACCCAACAGAATGTTTTAGAGTAAATGCACAAGGTTCACAAGTTGTTGCTGAATGGGCAAGATTAAATGATGTAAAGGTAGTATATGCTGGTTCATCTTCAAGATGGCATGACCCATTTCAATCACCATATGCAGCATTCAAACATATGGGTGAGGAGATATTCAAACTATATAGACAAACTTATGGTATCGATGCAGAGATTTGTAGATTTTACAATGTATATGGACCTGATGAAATCATCGAAGGTGATTGGGCAGCAGTCATTGGTATATGGAGGAGACAAGTTAGAGATAATCAAGCAATAACAATCATCGGTGATGGAGAACAAAGAAGAGATTTTACTCATGTTATAGATATCGTTGATGGATTATATAAAGTGGGTACTGGTTCTGAAAAACATGAAGATGCATGGGAACTTGGTTGTGGTGTAAACTATTCAATCAATGAAGTATATGGAATGTTCAAAGAAAAGTTTCCACAGGTTGAATCACTTTATTTACCAGACCAAAAAGGTAATTATAGAAAAACTCTAAGAGAAAACGATGATACATTAGAGAGATTGGGATGGAAACCAGGAGATAGATTAAGAGATTATATTCAATCACTATGATAGGAATAGTAGGGCAGGGTTTTGTAGGTAATGCAGTTTATCAGAAGTTTAAGAATTACTATGATGTTCTTACTCACGATAAAGATGATACCAAATCAACATCAACACTAGGTAATATGGTTCATTTGTGTGATATCATATTTTTATGTTTACCAACTCCAATGAAATCAGATGGTAGTTGTGATGTATCTATACTTGAAAATGTATTACAAGAAATAGATTTAATTGCAGATAATTATGAATTTGGAGTAACTAAAAGAACTATTGTAATCAAATCAACAATCTCACCAGGTACAACTAAAAAATGGAATAATAAATACGAATCACTTAGATTAGTATTTAATCCAGAATTTCTTACAGAAAGAAATGCAGAAAAGGATTACGAAAATCAAAATAGAATTATATTAGGAGGACCAAGACCTGCAACAACTGAATTGAAACAGATATTTTCAAAGGTATTTCCAAAAGCACATATAATTAAAACTGATTCTACTCACGCTGAAATGGTGAAATACTTAACAAACAATTTCCTTTCAGTAAAAGTATCATTCGCAAATGAGATGTATCAGTTATGTGATAAATTAAATATTGATTACGATAAAGTTGTAGAATATGCAACTTATGATGATAGGTTAGGTAAATCTCATTGGAATGTGCCAGGCCATGATGGAGATTTTGGATTTGGTGGACATTGTTTCCCCAAAGATTTAGCAGCAATACTTCATCTAACTGAGGAATTAAAAACAGTTAATAATGTATTATGTGCAACTCAAGAAACTAACAACAATGTTAGAAAAGATAGGGATTGGGAAAAAATGAAAGGAAGAGCAGTATCATGAAAGTAACCTTTATATATGCATACGAAAAAGAAGAGTGGTCAACACCACTATCCTTGGCTAAAGAATTTCAATCTCAAGGTTGGGAAGTTGAGTTCGTATCAATAGGTTCTAATAGATTACAGAATTGGAATGATTCTCAAATAAAAAATTGGATAGATTCAAAACCAAAAACAGATATTGTTTTGTTTATGGATTGGGGTAGATTTGATTCTCCTTTATTAGATAAGAAATTAGTAGATGCATTTTGGGTACAAGAAAGTGGAGATGACCCTCAAAACTTTGATAGAAACTTTCCTAAATCAGAAAGATTTCATATAACTCTTTCACCTGATTTTGAATCAACAACTGAATATCGAAAAAGAAATCAAGATGCTCATTGGTGGACACATTTTGCAGATACACGAGTTCAATATCCTATGGATATACCAGCTGAATATGTTGCAGTAACAACAAGAGGATTGGGTAATTCTGAATTCTTAGATGTAGTTACACAACATGGTGGTGGTACTATTGGAAATCAGAATGGATTCAATTCAAAAGAACATACTGAATTTCTTAACAAGGGATTGATGGTTATTCAAAACTCAAGATGGGGTGAGGTAACTCGTAGAATTTTTGAAGGTATGGCTTGTGGTAAATTAGTGTTATGTGATAGATTACATGAAAATAAAAAACTACACGAATTATTTACAGATGGTGAGGATATCATTTACTATGATGATATGGTTGATTGTATTACTAAGATGAATAAATACAATGAAGATGATATAGAAAGAAATCGTATTGCAGAGAATGGATACAAAAAAGTTTTAGAAAATCATACTCAAAAACAAAGAGTAGAATTTGTAATAAAAAAATATAAAGAATGGAAAAATTACCAATAAGTATCGGAATATTAGGATGGAATAGTAATAATTCATCTTTACCAAATACACTATTTTCTTATTTAAGAAATGAATTTTTTGATGTAACTGATGATATTACCATCTTCTTTCAAGAGTTAAAAGAAGAAGATAAAAAACTAGCTAAATATTTTAACTTAAATTACATTGGTGATTCTGAAAATGTTGGAATTGCAAAAGCTTTTAATGCACTAGTAAATAACGCTAAACATGAAAACTTTCTTATATTAGAGCATGATTGGTATTTACAAGAAAATGCAGAAACAGTATTCAAAAGAATAAAATCTTCTATAAAATTATTAGATGATGGATATGATTGTATAAAGATGAGAAGTATGACCAGACCAGGTTTTACAGATTTTTCGGTAATAAGATACTTAGATAATCCATTGGAATATTTTGATGAAGAACTACAATTACCATATCCTCATCTATTAGATACTTGTCATGTTTACAAAGATATACATAAAATGTATCCTGAAATGATAGAACAGATACATGATGGTGATTGTATGTATTATACATCATCTAGTAGATATGGAAACTATACAAATAATCCTTGTATTTACAAAACCAAATTCTTTAAGGAAATACTTGAAAGATTTTTAGGAGATGTAGATTCCCTTGAAGGTTTAATTTCAAGATGGTGGGCTCACCAAAACTATAAAGTTGCTCATTCTGAAGGATTGTTTACTCATTTTGATGTTGTAAAATATGCTCCATATTGGGATACCATAAATTATTACACAAAAGAAAAAGGAATTCTTAAGTAAGGTGGATTTAATAATTTTAGACCTCATGGAAAATAAAATGAATGAACAAAAAAATTTCTCAGTACATTATCAAACTTGGAAGAATAAAAAAGCAGTTAAAAAAGTTTTAACTGATTTTAGAAAAAACTTTCCAACTAATCCTGTAAGATTGGTTTCTGATAATGGCGAAGATTACCAAGATTTCGTTGATACTTTTGAAGTAGTGTATGAATTCAAAAAATCAAATGTTTTTCCTGGTGGTAAGTTTGGGGACATATCTCATTGTTATGAGTGGTTAAGTAGATTAAATGAAACTTGTCAAGTTTTTGATACAGATTGGGTAGTTATATTTGAAGATGATGTTCTTACAAAAAATAGTAATATAAAATTCCCAAATTCAGATTCAGGTGGAGTATATGTACATCCATGGAAGCAACCATTAACCAATAAGTTAAAAGAAAGAAATACTTCAAACCAAAATTGGGGGTATGGAATGTGTGGAGGTTCTATTTTTAGAAGGCAATCTTTTTTAGATTCCTATAATAAAATAAATGAATTCCCATTAGAAGAGCTATCTAAGTTAGATGATAGAATCATTGGATGGTCTGATACTCTTATTAATTGTTTCCTACAATACTTTGGGTACAGTTATGAAATTTGGAGTGGAATGGATGATATGTTATATCCTAATTGGAAACCAAAAGAAGATACTATTTTTCTTCATGGTTATAAAGAATTATATTAATGTTTGATTATCTAATAGTAGGAAGTGGATTTTTTGGTTCAATATGTGCAAGAGAACTTACTGATAATGGTAAGAAGGTTTGTGTAATAGAGAACAGAAATCATATTGGTGGTAATTGTTATACATCTAAAAGAGATGGTATAAATGTGCATGATTATGGCCCACATATATTTCATACTTCAAATGAAGAAGTTTGGAAGTGGATTAACCAATATGTAGATTTCAACGATTTTACATTAAGACCAGTTGCAAATTATAAAGGTGAAATTTATTCTTTACCTTTTAGTATGTGGACTTTTTCTAAGTTATGGAATATATCACATCCACATCAGGCAAAAGAAATTATAGAAGAACAAAGTTCTCATATAGATAACCCAAAAAACTTAGAAGAACAGGCAATCAAACTCGTTGGTAAAGATGTATATGAAAGGTTAATCAAAGGATATACAGAAAAGCAATGGAGAAAAGATGCAAAGGATTTACCAAAAGAAATTATAAAAAGATTACCTGTAAGATTTACTTATGATAATAATTATTTCAATGATAAGTACCAAGGTATTCCAATTGGTGGATATACTCAAATATTTGAAAAGCTTTTAGATGGAATTGAAGTGAGATTAGAAACTGATTTTTTCAAAGCAGAGTTACCAAAATCTAAAAAAGTAATTTATACAGGACCAATCGATAGATACTTTGATTATAAATTTGGCGAGTTAGAATATAAAACAACCAAATTTGAACATAAAAAAATGGATACTGATAATTATCAAGGAGTGGTAATGATGAACTATACTGAAAAAGATATTCCTTTTACAAGAACAATAGAACATAAGCACTTTGAGAAAGTAGAATCGGATTCAAGTTGGGTAACATGGGAGTTTCCAACTGAATATAAAGCAGAAGAAACAGAACCATATTATCCAGTCAATGATAAAGAAAATACAAATATATATAACAAGTATAAAAAACTTGCTAATAAAGAAAAAGATGTTTATTTTGGTGGTAGATTGGCAGAATACAAATATTACGATATGCACAAAGTAATTGAATCAGCACTAAATTTTGTAAAAAATATTAAATGAGTATAAAGATTAATTGTGAATTCGGTTCGGAACTTGTTTTCAAGGTTGCTCAAGTATATAAAGAGTGGAAGTCAAATCCAAATATTCAAGTACAAACATTTAAGGGTATGGCACCTTTTTATTTTTATATGAATAGTGATAATCTTACATTAAAAGATGGTAAGAGAGGATTGGGTTCACCTGGTGGTTGTTTTCTACATAAGGCAGAACTACCATCGTATTGTGATGAATATCCTGATTTTAGAAAAAAATACTCAGAATATAAATTACCTTTTGAAACTAGTAGAGAGATAATTTTAATCAGTAACAAATACAATAAAGAGTGGAATAAACCACCAATAAATTTTTTAGATATACCAACACTAACTCAACTATTTGAAACTCTTAGTAAAAAATATTTAGTTGTATATAATCGAATACAGAGTTCTGAAATAGTAGAAGATGTGCAATTAGAAAAGTATAACTTGGGTGATTATGAATTGGTAGAAAAATATGATAATGTTATTGATTTCAATAAAATAGAATCAGATTATACTCCAAATGAATTACAACTAATATTAGTTTCACAAGCAAAACACAAAATATCTGTACAAGGTGGTACAAGTATTTTATCAAGTTTGGGAGGTGGAACAAATGATATTTTTGTGGTAAAAGGTGGAGAATTAGAAAATGATACAATGAACGTTTGGTATAAGAATTTATCAAATGGTGATATAAAAATTACAACTCATTCTAAGTATGAAACTTTGATAGAAAAATTTAGAACAATATGAGCAGAGGATATTTATTTTATGCAATAGGTGATTATTGGTTAGATGAAGCAATCAATCTAGGTAAGAGTATAAGAAAATATGGTAATGATACATATCCTATTTCCTTGGTTGTGAACGAAGATAGTATTGATAAAGCAAATGAAACAAATTTGTTTGATAAGTTAATCATACTAAATGAAGATAGTGAGTTGTTTACAAAAACAAAATTAAATCATGAAAGGTATGGAGTTATTGCATCATTCTTTATGTTCGATATTGCACCTTATGATGAAACAATGATTATAGATACAGATGTACTATGTTTATCAGATACAAAAATAGCATGGGAAAAGTTAACATCTAAAGACCAATGTTTCACACCTGTTGGTAGAAACGTATCACCTGATTGGCACTTTGGTCATAATAGAAAACTTACTCAAGATTTAGGATTTAACATACCAGAAACACATAATGGATGTCAAGTAGTAAAACCACAACATCCTGATGTTCCAAAGTTTATAGAAAATTTATTATATAGTTGGGATAATTACGATAAGTTGGGGTTTCAGAGAAAGTTTAGAGGAGGTGCATGTCAAGAAATAAACTTTGGATATGCAAGTGGTAAGATGAATTACAAGGTAATTGAGTTTAGTGAAGAACCTATAATGACTTTCAATATAGGTTTAGATACAAAAATACCAACAAAGATACAAACACTTGATAATACTGAATTGTATGATAATATACCATTCATTCATATGTTCAAACCACATAGAAACACTTATTTAGAGTTAATTAAAAGATTATTATGATTATACTTGGATGTATTACAAAATATAAAGCAGAGGATATAAGACCTTATGTAGAATCTATTGAACAAACTGAGTTTAGTGGTAAAAAAATAATGATGGTATATGATGTACCACAAGAAACAATAGATTATCTTAAATCTAAAAATTGGGAAATATATGGCGGTAAGTTAAATCAACATATAATCTTACAAAGATTTATTGATATCTATAAATTATTAGAATCCTTTCCAAATGAAATTGTAATTTGGACGGATGTTAAAGATATTATATTTCAAAAAGACCCAACATCTTGGATAGAGCAAAACAAAAACAAACCTATACTTTCATTTTCAGAATGTATTACTTTCAAAGATGATGAATGGGCTTGTGTAAATAGTGGAACTTCTTTTCCTATGGAATGGGAATGGATGAAAAATCTCCCATCTTATTGTGCAGGAACAATTGTTGGTGAATCTGAATATCTCAGAGACTTATTTATAAACATTTATAGATGGAGTATGACAACATCAAATCCTGACCAATTATCAGACCAAGCTGCATATAATGTATTGATTAATCAAACACAATATAAAGATATAGTACAAAAAGTGGAGCAAGAAGAAGGATTTGTAACTCAGTTAGGAACTGTATGGATGAAAAAAGACCATTTTGGAGATAAATTATTAGAACCTACACCTAAGTTAGAAATAGATGGTAAGTTTGTAAATCAAAAAGGAGATGCTTTTGTAATAGTTCATCAATACGATAGAGAAAAAAGTATAAAAGAGCTTATAGAAAAAAAATATAAATGAAGATAGTAATATCAATATTTTGTTTACCTTATGAAATTGATGAATTAGAGAATACTATAAATCAACTAAAAAAGGCATCTTATTACCTTACAAATAAAGAAGTAGAATGGTATCTTGATGTTACTATGTGTACTTCAAGTGATATGGTAAATTGGGGTAAATCATCTTTACCCAAAAGACTCTTTGAAGAAAAATTGATGAAGATATCAACTAGTACTGATTGGTGTGTTAAATACTTTAGAACTTCAGATACTATAAAAGGATGTGTATCTCAAAGAAGGGAATCGATAAAATCTCATAAAGATGCTCACTATTTTATTTGGTTAGATACCGATATTATCTTTGATGAAAGAACTCTTTCTTATATAGAAAACTCAATAATTGGTGTTAAGGATATTCCTTACTCTATAATAACTCCTGAACTTGTTAGGATTTGGGATAACACTTGGGATTGTTTGGTAAACGAAAACTTTATAAATGAAAAAGTTGGATACCAAAAGATTGCAGACCCATATCAATGTAGTGGATTAAAGGGAGATATATCTTTAGAAAGAGTAGAAAACATAAAATCACCACAATCTCGATTTAAGTTTGCAGGTGGATGGTTTACTTGTATTAGTGCATCCCTACTGAACAAAGTTGGTGTACCTGAATCATTTGGACATTATGGATATGAAGATACATTTATAATGGTTGCTTGTGAAAAGTTAGTTAGAATGGGAGAAGATATCCAACAGTTCAAAATAAAAAACCTAGTAGTTTGTGAAAACTACAAATATAGAAATAACTCCCATTACATAAATAATATGTCAGTATATGATAGAAGAGAAGAATTCAAAAAACTTGGATTTGATTCTTTTAATGCTGAACTTGAAAAAATTATTTAATATAAAATACCCATTTTTCTTCACCCACGATATATTTATAGGAAATGTGTTATAGAAACTTGTTACTTTATTAGTTTCAAAAATTAGTTTTATTTATCGGTTTTGCAAATAAGTTATGGTAATCTAAGAAAAGGAGATTACTTTGAAAACAAACTTTGTACATAATCTCTTGTTTGGGTTGACGTTGATACTGTTATGTTCTACACTACAATCATCAGACCCTTTACAAGATAACACTATCTCAGTCGGAGAGGTAACCAACGAAATCAGAGTTGGACCTTTTGCGGGCAATCCTTCCATGGCCTATGGAGTTCGAAATATCTTAGAAGAACTCTTAATGGATTTAGATTACGACTTATCGGAAAACTCAGACAGAAAAATCAACATAAGGTTGGTATTTTTTGATGTCAAAAATATAGGTAAATCAATCGGTATTTACCACAATAAAGTATCACTAACTCAGATTATAGCAATAGGAGAGTTAGAAATTAAAGGTAAAGTAAAGAAAAGAACTACTCAAAGAGGAAGTAGTAAAGAAATCTCTACTTCTACCTTAGTGGTTGCATCAGATGGACAATTTAATCAACAAACGGCTTCTAACTCATTAAAGAAAGTATTAGAGGCAATTATTAAGGACTTATTAAAATGAAAAAATTATTAACATTATTATTTCTTCTAGGTACATTCATTTCGTTTGGCCAAGAAACAATTAAAATCAACAAGACGAACACAGTTTCGAAGGTTGGTGACACTATCAAACTAAAAGTGGAGTATTCAGGTACGGCAGGAACTGCAAAACTTACTCAGTTTGATTTTGAGTACAACAACAAGTTAGTATCGTTAGAATCAAGAAATTGGATTATATCTTCAAATTCAGCTCAAAAGGCTTACAACTCATGGAATGGATATAAATTTAATCTATCAAGCCCATCATCAGATATTGATGCTAACTATACATCTTATGTAGCAGGAAATCTTCAATATGGTTCAAACACAGATTGGTCAGTAGAGAGAATCACTATCCAAGATGTAACTGCATTTGCTGATGGAGATGGTTGGATGGAGTATAACTTTATTATTAAAGATAAAGCAGGTACTAACTATTCAAATTACTCTAATATACTAAATATGAACTGGGGTTATCTTAAAAAAGATGATGGAACTGAAGTAGCAGTAGAAGGTAAGGTAGATAACGGAACTGGTTTAAGTTTAAGTGGTATCACAGGTGGTAATGCTGGAAATGTAACTCTTAAAATATTCAGTAATGCATTATCTGAATCAGCAATTGATGGTACAGATTATACTTACAACGTTTATCTTAAATCAGATATTGGTAGTGGTAACCAAGTAAATCAAGGAGCATCTGCTGTTAAAACAGGTAACTATGATGCATCAGGTGAAGCAACTATAAGTGGTTTGGAAAATGATGTAGAATACTTTGTTTGGAACTTTATAGATGGTTCTAAAGATTATATGGATGATGTAGTAACTGTATCTGATTTAGCATTAGTATTCGCAGAAGCAATCGGAGCAGGTTCTTCACCAAATGGTTCATCCACAACATTTGATTATCACATTCAAACATTTATGGCGAATGTATTTCATGATTCAGCATTTGATGGAGTAGTTGATTTCAAAGATTCATATGAAATACTTGCACACTTACAAGGTGTAACAAGTGGAAACAGTAACTATGTTTCTAAGAAAGGTGGAGCAGTACAGAGTGGTGGTACTAAATCAATATTTGGTACAGTAGATTCAAATGGAAGTTATTTCGTTGGATTAGATGCAACTTTCAAACCAACTGATTCTAATAAATCATTCGAGTTTGCTCATATTCTAATTGGTGATGTTAACTTCTCACATTCATATCAACCAGCATCAACTTCTGATTTCCAAATTAGTTCTATGAATATCAGTAACTCAGCACCTCTTGCATCAAGTGCAAGATATAATCCAATCCAACAAAGTGTTGATTTAACATCTCAAATTGTAGATGGTGAGGTAATCTTCTCAATCAAATCAGAAGTAGCAGGTATGATTGGAACGCAATTTAACATCGTATATGATGATACAAGATTAGAATTAAAGAACGTAATATTCGATACTGGTAACGAAATGACTAATTTCGCTAATCACATCGAAGAAGAAGGAAAAATAAACATAGGTTCATTTGACCAACAGTTTACACAAACTGTAAAAACAGGTACTCCATATCAATTAATATTCACACCATTAGTTGAGTTGAGTAACACATCGGGTTTAATCTCATTTAAGGTTAACGAAGGTGTAAAGGCAGATGGTACACAAATTAAATTAAACATGGAATAAAGATATGAAAAAACTATTAACACTTTTAGTATTATTAACATTAACATCTTGTATGAAAGATGATATAATGGAACCTGTATTCGTTAGTGAAGTACCAGAGACACTTCTAATAGATGAATTGGTAGGAATTAAATTAGAATCTACAATCGTTTCAAGTGAGGTAAGAATGAACGTAAAGTTACCTAACGATGGAACATACAGAGTGAAGATAAGAGATTTAGATAACTCTTTGATTTCACAAGAAAAACTTACTGCACAAGAGGGAGATAACATCCTTTCTGTGTACACCAGTAGTTTAGATAAATCTTCATTTACACTTGAATTAACAGATGTTAATCATAATGTAATAGGAAGAACGGTTTTCGTTAATCAATAAGGAAATAAAAATGAAAAAAGTTGTACTAGTAATTATTACGTTAGTGTTATCACTTTCTTCTATGGCGTGTATTAACCCGTCAATGGAGAATGGATTCGAAAAACTGAACCAATCTTTATCGGAATTAGTTGCATCATTTGATGCAGTTAACATTCCACAGATAACATCAGATATGGAACAGATTACAGATGATTTAGAAAGTATTGTTGTAGGAATAGAAAATTATGTTTCTGCAGTAGAAGAATACAATCAAGCAATTTTAATTTACAACGAAGCATTACTTGAATATAATGATGCGATGATGGAATATGATGAGGCTTTAACAGCAACTAATGATTTCTTATCACAAATAGATTCTTCGATAGAAGGAATGTTACAAGCATTAGAAGGTTTAAGAGAAATGAAAGAGGAAGGCAATGAATGGGCAGGAATCTTTTTACAAATAGCAGAAATAAGAATAGGATTACAAGATATTCTTGCTATAATGAAAACAAAAGCAACTAAAGAACAAATGGAAGCATTGTTAGCTCAAGTACAAGAAATGGGTGAGGGTGTTGACCAGTTGGTATTTTTAGCTGATTATGATTATGATGGAGTTATCAATGGAATAGATAAGTGTCCAGATACACCTTTATCAGATATCAATAATGTAAATGCACAAGGTTGTGCACCAGGTCAAACACCTGTAACCGAAGGAGATTAAATTATGAGTGAAAAAAAAGAAGGATTCTTTTCACAACTTAAAAATCAAATCATAGCTGGTGTAGGAGTAATCCTCACCGGTCTTGGTGGTTTGTTTATGGATGAGGTAAAATCATTCATTGGTATTGAAGATAGTGAAGCAGCAATAGAAGTTGTCCAAGAACAAAACGTAAATGTTGAAGGACCTACTATTAATGTTATCATACCAGAACAAAAGAAAGATACAGTTGTAAAAAAAGTATATATTAAACCCAAAGTAAAGAAAAAAGAAAAAGAAGAGGAAATAGATTGGTAATATGGAAGAAGTAAAAAAACAAATACATCCTGCCGATACAAATGGGGATGGTAAAGTTTCAAAAGCAGAAGAAGCAATGTACTTGGAGTTCAAGAGAAAAGAACTTGATGACCAAGATGCAATGAGAGATGCTCAAAGGAAGATGGCATGGTTTGCTATGTTCGGTATGTTACTTTACCCATTTGCAGTTGTACTTGCAGATTTAGTAGGATTAGACCAAGCATCTAAAATATTAGGTGATATGGCTGCTACCTACTTCGTTTCAGTTGCAGCAATAGTTGCAGCATTCTTTGGAACACAAGCTTATAGTAAAAATAAATAAGTTAAATTAAGGAGAGATTATGAGAAATGTTTTGAAAAATAACCCAATTACAATGATGTGGAATCGGGCTGAAAACCTATTAGATTACACACTTGCACTTTGGGCTACAGCATTGATGGCACTTGCATTTAGTGGTATATTAGCAGTAATAATACAACTAATTACAGACCCTGCATCATTTGATAATGCTACATTTGGTGTATTTGATACACTAGGAAGTTAAGTTTATAATAAAAAAGGAGAGATTATGGAAACGTTAAAAACGATTTTTACAGATACACTGTCAGACTACAAGGTAGTTGATATAGTTTTAAAAGTTTGGTTAGCAGTTTTGTTAGTAATGTTTGTACTTGGAATGG
>Ga0206677_10000249_pt1 | contig 49524 bp, 41 predicted proteins | sample M130m12015metaG_FD_155475 | JGI IMG/M metagenome (GOLD analysis project Ga0206677, IMG submission 155475) | Ammonia-oxidizing marine archaeal communities from Monterey Bay, California, United States - M1 30m 12015 | ecosystem: Environmental > Aquatic > Marine > Intertidal zone | place: USA...
CTCCGATCCATGAATATGTAGGAGATTTTCAGGTGTTTTGAGTACCCTTTTCCAAGTAATCGTATGGTAAATAGACCAATGCAAATAAGAACGATCTCTAACAGACAAATATTTTTTGTAGCGTGCAGCTCGTTTTTTAAGAGATTTTCCAAAGAAAAATTTTGTGTAATCTTCGAAGTTGGCAACTATTTTTGAAGGAAACAACTTGTATATCTTCGTTAGACGCGCGAGTTGGAACTTTTTTGGCAGTTCGTTTTTGTTCTTAACACTCGAAATAAGGATTACTTTTTTGGTAGTTATAAATTGACTCATTTCTTGCACCATGATACCCCCAAAAGAGACTCCCACCAAAACAGGGTTTTTATGAAGAATGTCTTCACACATTCTCATGGCATAATTGGCTATGATTTCCTCTGAATGTAAAGGCTTTTTCCATTGAAGATAATGCAAGTCATAGATTGCGTTTGGGAGTGTTAGATTTTCAAATATTTCTGGACCTGCTGCCAATCCTGGCATAAAATAGATAGGTATTTTGGACATACTTCAGATTAATAATAATACTGTTTTTGTTTTAATCCTCTTCTGCGAAGTGAAATCGTACGAGTCCATCTTCATCTATTGTAGTAAGTGTCACTTTATGAAGTGTGTTCACAAACTCAGGATTCCAAGGATGTTTAACTTTTACATAATTTTCTGTAAAACCATGAATGTAACCGTCTTTGTTTTCACTTTCAAACAAGACCGTTAAGGTATTTCCCAATTGAGTTTCATAAAAAGCTCTTCTCATTTTTGCAGACAATCCACGTAACATCTTACTTCGTTTTGCACGGATTTTTTTTGGAACAACTCCCTCAAAACTTGCCGCCGCTGTATTGGGTCTCTCAGAATAAGAGAAAACGTGTAAGTAGGAAATATCTAGCTGATTCAAAAAGTTGTAGGTCTCTAGGAAAAGTTCCTCCGTTTCTCCTGGGAATCCAACTATTACATCCACTCCAATACACGCATTTGGCATGGTTTCTTTTATCTTTGAAACTCGATTCGAATAGAGGTCTGTAAGATATCGACGTTTCATCTTTTTTAATAATTCGTCGCTACCAGATTGTAAGGGGATATGAAAGTGAGGAACAAAAGTATTTGATTTAGCAACAAAATCAATTGTTTTATCTTTTAACAAGTTGGGTTCAATTGAAGAAATCCTAAGTCGGTGTATTCCATCGATTTGATCTAATTCTTTGACCAATTCTAAGAAGGTATGTTCGTGCTTTTTGTTCCCAAATTCACCCTTCCCATAATCCCCAATATTCACACCTGTAAGTACAATTTCTTTAATTCCTTTTTTAGAGATTTCTCGGGCATTTTCCAAGACATTTTCAAGAGTGTCAGATCTTGAAATACCTCTTGCTAGCGGAATTGTGCAATAAGTGCATTTATAATCACAACCATCTTGAACTTTTAAGAACGCACGCGTTCTGTCACCAATGGAGTAGGAACCTACGTAGAAATCAGCATCCTCAATTTCACATGAATGAATTTCACCAACATTATTTTTTGTTAAATCGTTGATATAGCTGGTGACATTAAATTTTTCGGTAGCCCCTAAAACCAAATCAACCCCGTTTACAGCAGCCAATTCTTCCGGTTTTAATTGTGCATAACATCCCACAGCAATTAAAAAAGCATCTTCATTTTTTTGCAAGGCATTTTTTACAATGGATTTAAAACGTTTGTCTGCGTTGTCGGTTACTGAACAGGTGTTAATCACATAGATATCAGCGACTTCATCGAATTCAACACGCTCAAAACCCTCACTCACAAAATTTCTTGCGATTGTAGAAGTTTCAGAGAAGTTTAATTTACATCCTAAGGTGTAAAATGCTACTTTTTTATCTGCATTCATTAGTGTACATTTATGCGTTGCAAATTTACACTTTTATTGATGATTTTTGAAACCGAACGACTAGAAGTACGCAAATTAATTTTGGAAGATTTGCCTTTTTTTCATAAAATGCAGAGCAATCCCAATGTTATGCGATATGCAGATGGTGAGGTGAATACCCTCGCGGCGCATTCGATCGAATTAACGACATTGATATCCAACTATAGCTTGCCAGAAAATGATTTTTGGATTTATGCAATTGAACGAAAAGTAGATCGTTTTTTTGTGGGAACACTGGCGCTTGTTAAGGACGGAGAAGATGATGAAATTGGACTTCGATTTTTAGAGGAATATTGGAGTTTAGGTTATGGGACAGAGGTTTGTCAACGTTTACTGGAGTATTGTAAACAAATTGGTATTCAAAAAATAGGAGCAACTGTTGTTGATTTAAACCGCGCTTCTACTAAAATCTTAATAGGTTTGGGCTTTAAACAAGTGAGGAAATTTATAAACAAAGAAATGCAATTGCAAGAGACAAAATATGAAATATACCTATGATTGTAGCGAATTTACAAATACCTTACTATGCCGTTATTTTTTCTACAGTACTCTCTGAGAATACCGATGGATATATAGCAGCAGCAAAACGAATGGAAGTTCTGGCAAAACAGCAAAAAGGCTTTTTAGGGATAGAATCTGCACGCGCAGAAATTGGAATTACCATTTCTTACTGGAAAACACTTGCCGATATTTCTGCTTGGAAAAAAAATGTTGATCATACTGAAGTTAGAAAACTGGGACGAGAAAAATGGTATAAGAAATACCAATTAAGAATTTGTAAAGTAGAGAGAGCTTATGATTTTGAAAGTTAAATACAGTTTTTTTTTAGGAGTGCTGCTTTTCTTTTTATCCTGTAGTCAAAAGAAAAAAAAATACGAGGATGCTCAGGTTTTTAGATACAACGAGCACAAAAATATCAATACATTGGATCCTGCTTTTTCGAAAGATTTACGAACCGTTTGGGCCACTTCACAGCTTTTTAATGGCTTGGTTCAATTGAATGATTCCTTGCAAGTAATTCCAGACATTGCAGAAAAATGGACGATTTCAGAAGATGGCCTGTCGTATCAATTTCATTTGCGAACGGATGTTCAATTTCACAAACACGCTTTGTTTGGCAGCGACAGTACACGCAACGTAGTTGCCAAGGATTTTGAGTATTCATTTCAACGATTATTAGATCCCGCAGTGGCATCTCCTGGCAAATGGGTGTTGGCATTTGTAGCTTCCTTTACTGCAGAAAGTCCACACGTTTTTCGCATTCAACTTAAAAAACCATTTCCACCATTTTTAAGCCTATTGACCATGAAATATTGTTCGGTAGTACCGAAAGAGGCTCTTGACTATTTTGGTGATTCTTTCAGAGAAAATCCAATAGGAACTGGACCTTTTTATTTTAAATTATGGAAAGAGAATATCAAATTGGTTTTAAGAAAGAACATTCATTTTTATGAGACGGACGAACATGGAGTGCAGCTTCCATATTTAGAAGCAGTAGCGATTACGTTTTTACCAGACAAACAAAGTGAATTCTTACAATTTGTTCAAGGAAATCTTGATTTTTTAAACAGTATTGATAATTCTTATAAAGATGATCTGCTAACCAAGAAAGGGAAATTACAATCGCGTTATGCCTCAAAAATAAAGATGATGACAAGTCCTTACTTGAATACGGAATACCTTGGGGTATATATGGACGCAGCAGAAGAGGAAGCCAATTCTTTGCGCTTGAGAAAAGCTTTGAACTATGGATTTGATAAAGAAAAAATGATTTTGTATTTAAGAAATGGAATTGGTACTCCGGCCATACATGGCTTTATTCCTAAGGGATTGCCTTCTTTCAATCAGATGAAAGGTTATACCTATCAACCTCAAAAGGCAAAACAATTGATTGAAGCTTATAAATTGGCGTCTGGAAATAGCAACCCTAAGATTACTATCAGTACCGATAGCCAATACCTAGATTTGTGTGAATACATTCAAAGAGAGATGCAAAAAGTAGGATTGGAAGTTGCTGTGGAAGTTTTGCCAGCCTCTACTTTACGAGAACGAAAGGCCAATGGTCAGTTGAGTATTTTTCGAGGAAGTTGGGTGGCTGATTACCCAGATGCTGAAAATTATTTATTCATTTATCACAGCAAAAACTTCTCTCCAAACGGACCCAATTACACCCATTATAAAAATGATCAATTGGATGCGTTGTATGAAAAAGCTGTGGAGACTGTTGACACTCAAAAGCGACATCTGCTTTATCAGAAAATGGACAGTTTAATTATGGAAACAGCCCCTGTAATCCCTTTGTATTATGATGAGGTACTTCGTTTTACAAATAAAAACATATCGAGTTTGGGGATAAATCCCATCAATCATTTGCATCTAAAAAAGGTTCAGAAAACAAAATAACCAATCTATAATTCGGTTTCCCAATTTACTTTGGTGAGTATCGGGTAGTGGTCTGAGTAGTTAACGTCTAGCGTTTTGAAGGTGCTGATGTTGGCTTTTAGATCCGTTAAAATAAAATCGATTCGAGTAGGTAAGAAATAACTGTAGGTTTTCCCAAAACCTTTACCAGCAGCTATAAATGTGTCAATTTTATTACTTGCAATTTGGTTGTACACCCATGAATAAGCAGTATTGTTAAAATCGCCACCGACGATTCGCTTTCCGTTCCATTTTTTTTCATGTGCTAAAAACAAGACAGTTTGTGCTGCTTGCTTTTGAAAAGAGATACTTAATCGATCAATAAGTTCTTTTGAATCTTTTTCGCCAAAATTTTCTTCGTATGGCTTTATTTTTAAAGATTCTAAATGTAGGTTGTAGATTCTAATGGTATCCTGGTCTTTTAAAATGTCTACATAAATAATGTTATTACCGGTCTTTTTTAAATCCAACGAACCTTTATTTATAATTTTAAATTTAGAATAAATAGCCATTCCAAACCGACCACCAACAGTCCGTTTTTTTATGTATTGATAGGGGAAGGCTAATTTGATTTTACTGGATTGATAATATTCTTGAACTAGAAGTACGTCCGGAGCGATTGTTTCAATGTAATCGAAGCCATCTACTTTGGGAATGTTTTTTGATTTTTGATGAAACAAATCAAATGATTTTACATTGTAACTCATTACCTTAAGGTCTTTATTAAGGGATGACGTTTTATCAGAAATTTTATAAAACGGGGTTGAAATAAAGAAGCCAATCGATAAAACTAGGGAGGAGAGTAGGAGTTGCTTTTTAAGTTTGAGAAGCCAGTAGACGATGAATACGCCATTCAAAACAATTAAAACGGGAACAAATAGGCTTAAAATCGCAAAAATCGCAATACTTTTTGGAGATACAAATGGAAGTAAATAGGACAACAGCAAGAGGATCGCTAAAAGTGAATTTAGGAAGTAGATTATTTTGTCAAGAAAGGATAATTTCTTCATATCAACGCTTCCCTTGTTTAAATAAGAATTCTTTTTCTGCTTTTGTTAATGTGTCATAGCCTGATTTGCTTATTTTATCTAAAATTGCATCGATTTGTTTTTGATTTGGTCCTGAATTTACGGGTGCTTTTTTCTTTTTTGTCGTTGATCTGTACGCTGTTTTTAACGGTTTTTCTTTCTTTTGAAAGCGTGTGATCAACCAATTTAGAATCCCTGTATTTTCTCTTGTTCCTTGTTTTGTATACAGATATCCGAAGAGTGCACCGCCCAAATGAGCGAAATTTCCACCAGCATTTCCACCATTCAACCCCATAAAATTTAAAACAACCCAGATTCCTGCCAAATGCCACAATTTCACAAAACCGATAAATCGCAATTTTAGTTGATAGTTTGGCATGTGGGTAGCAATTCCAACGAAAATTGCAGAAACCCCCGCAGAAGCACCTACTAACTGTCCCTGTTTGTCGCTGAAAAGAGGAAAATAATTGTAACTAAGAATAAACAACAGTCCGCCAAAAATAATTCCAAGGAAATAAAAAGTTTGAAATTGTTTTTGTGTAAAGTATTGAATAAAAAGGTTCCCAATAAAATACAAAACAATGAGGTTGGATAGCAAATGAAAAAAATCGGCATGTAAAAACCCATAGCTAATAATTGCCCATGGTTTGGATAAGTAAACCTCAGTACTTGAATCTAAGGAAAACCAATCTATTAGCCAGTTTGTTTGTTCCTTATACAAGCCGGAGAACACACTAAAAAAAACAGTGAGTACAAAAATGGCTGTGTTTATGTAGATTAGTTTTTCTACACTATTGGCTCCTTTGTATTTATTTTGAAGGGTATGTAAGAAAGTCATTTTAAGAAAATTTAAATTGGTTATTTTTCCAATACCATGCAATGATAAAACCAACAAGGGCGCCTCCAATATGTGCGAAATGTGCAATATTTCCAACAGAATAGCGCGTCATTCCAAAGAATACATCTCCTAAAAGCAAGAGGGGAATAAAGTATTTTGCAGCAATTGGAAATGGAAAGAAGATCAAGGCCAATTTTGCCTCTTTAAAATACAACCCAAAGGCCACTAAAACACCATACACAGCCCCAGAGGCCCCCAGTGCAGATGTGTTATAAAGCGCATTAACGGTCTGTAATGTTTTATCATTATAGATAAAAGTTGGATTCATTAAATTGATGATTTCCATTTTTGTAGCTCCTAATTCAATGAGTTTTTCAAAGGCATTATTAAATTGATAATAATTTACAAGTGTATAAATGATACTTGCACCAATACCAGTTGAAAAATAAAAAAAGAGAAACTTTTTTTTCCCCCACATTTGCTCCAAGGGGGTTCCAAAAGCATACAAGCCATACATGTTAAAGAGGATATGTCCAAAACTGCCATGCATAAAAGTACTTGTTAGGTACTGCCAAAAACCAAAACGTTCATTTTCAGGAAAATGCAAAGCAAGAATATTTGTTAAGTCCAAATTTAAAAACTGTGGCACTACAAATAAAATAACGTTTAAAATGATTAGGTGTTTGATGGTTTCTGTAATATTGCCCATACTTTTAATTGTTAAAAATTAAATCAATTTCTTTTAAGGTCAAGGTTTTAAAAGTCGATTTTCCAAATGGAGAAATACTGGGTTCCTTGCAAGAAAACAAATCATTTACTAGGTTTTCTTGTTCTAAGGCAGAAAGTACAGCGCCTGTTTTTATAGCCAATGTTTTCGAAAATGACTTCGCCATTAAATCGAAAGAACTAAAACTTGCATCGGGTACTTCCAAATCGATATCACGAATCAATTCTTCTAAAATTACGGTAATCTGGCTTTCGGTCACAGAAACAGGTATTCCTTTGATTGTAACCCCTGTTTTTGTAAACTCATCAAAAGAAAAACCGGCATTTTCTAGTTCTGTTTTTAAGGAATAGAGAATCTCAATTTCTGATGCCACTAACTGAATATTTACTGGAAACAATAATTGTTGGCTATTGGCTTCTTTTACCGTTATGCTTTCCAAGAAATTTTCATATAAAATCCGCTGATGTGCTAGGGATTGACTTATTAATACGACTCCAGTTTTAATGGAGCTTAAAATATATTTGCGTTGAATTTGTAATGTTTTTCCAGTTTCTTTAGCTGTTTTAGATGCAAACAAGGAAGCTTGGTTAGTTTCGCTGCTTTCAACTTCTACATGGGTGTAGAGTGCTTCCCAGTTTTCTGAAGAAACAGCCCGCTTCGTAGGAAACGAGACGTTGCTTTTTTTCTCCTCTTTAAAAGGATTGAAATCTGGATCGACAGTAATTTTTGGTACCACTGTATTTGTTTTTCCTTTAAAGTGATAAGGAACGTCTAAATTTGCGTCTCTATTGAAATCTAAAACAGGTGCCACATTGTACTGTCCTAAACTATGTTTTATGGTCGCTCTTAAAATAGCATACAGTGCTTTTTCATTATCAAATTTAATTTCTGTCTTCGTCGGATGAATGTTAATATCAATACTGTTTGCTGGTACCGATAAATATAAGAAATAGGAGGGGTGACTTGCGTGTTCTAGTAAACCATCAAACGCATTGACAACGGCGTGATTTAGATAAGAGCTTTTTATAAAACGATCATTTACAAAAAAGAATTGTTCTCCTCTTTTTTTCTTTGCAAATTCGGGTTTGGTAATAAAACCTTGTATGGTAATGAGATCTGTTTTCTCTTCAATGGGTACTAATTTTTCGTTCATTTTTGCCCCAAAAATAGCAACTACTCTTTTTTTTAGATTGCTGCTTTTTAAATTGTAGATTTCATTGTTGTTGTGGTGAAGTAAAAAAGAAATACTGGGATGCGCTAAGGCAACACGTTGAAATTCATCAATAATATGGCGAGTTTCTATGGTGTCAGACTTTAAGAAGTTTCTTCGGGCAGGAATGTTGTAAAATAAATTTTTAACCGCCAAACTTGTTCCAGTTGGAATAGAAATAAAGTCCTGCGAGATGATGTTACTTCCTTCAATTTTAATTTGACTTCCCAATTCGTCGTTTTCTTGTTTTGTTTTGAGTGCTACATGAGCAATTGCCGCAATAGAGGCTAATGCTTCTCCACGAAAACCTTTGGTATTGAGATTGAATAAATCTTCTGCTTTTTTTATTTTGGAAGTAGCATGGCGTTCAAAACATAAACGAGCATCTGTACTGCTCATTCCTTTTCCATCATCGATTACTTGAATTAAAGTTTTTCCAGCGTCTTTTAAAAGTAATTTTATAGAATTTGCACCTGCATCAATGGCATTCTCCAACAGCTCTTTCACAACAGAGGCAGGTCTTTGGACTACTTCACCAGCAGCTATTTGGTTTGCCACATGATCTGGCAAAAGTTGAATAATGTCTGACATTAATTATTGAGAAATATTGATAAATCGAATTCGATAATACACAAAAAGATAAAAAGTAAAATACCAATGATAATGAGCAAATTCTTATTCACTTTTTGATCGGGGTTCTTTAATTCTTCTAGGGCATCAGAAAACTTAGACTTAATTCCTTTGTTTTTACCGGTGGTCGTTCTAAATTGATCTAATTTGTGTTCAATTTTAAAAGGACTCCCTTCTCCTTTGTAATAGCGAGGTTGGTAATCAAATTTTTTATTTGTACGTTTAAAAAATCCCATAGTGTTTTAGATTTAATTGAGTGTAGTTATTAAAAAAACATCAATAACGATATCAATAGAATGCATATTTCAAATTTACAGAATTTAAAATGATTTTCCGAAAATTGAACTCAAAAGTACTTGAAGATCTTAATGATTTTTTTAAAAACCAATATGGTCACTTTTTCGATCCAAATGTTTTAATGCTGCCATTTTTATAGCGGCTACAGCACATTCGACACCCTTATTTCCTAGGGCTCCACCAGAGCGATCTAAAGATTGCTGTTTGGTGTTGTCTGTCAATACACAGAAAATTACTGGAATATCATATTTGAGATTCAAATCAACAATTCCTTGAGTAACTCCTTGGCATACAAAATCGAAATGTTTTGTTTCACCTTGGATCACATTTCCTATGGCAATAATTGCATCCACTTTTTGAGATTCAATCATTTTTTTACATCCGTAAATAAGTTCGAAACTTCCTGGTACATCCCAAGAAATAATATTTTCTTTAGAAGCCCCACAATCTAGAAAAGTAGCGATTGCTCCCTTTGCAAGGTTCGCTGTAATTTCTGGATTCCATTCAGAAACAACAATCCCAAATCGAAAAGACTTCGCATTTGGGATTGTTGCTTTATCGTAGTATGAGAGATTGGTTGTTGCCATCTGTTCAATTTTTGTGATTTGTTTGTAGTCGCTTGTTTTTTACAAACTCCTAAAAACCTATTTGCAAAATACTACTGCGCGTATTTAGCAGCATTGATGTATTTTTCAGCATCTTTACCCTGTTCAGAGGAAGCGTATTCTTCTTTTATCTGAGTAAAAAGAGCTTCAGCTTTTCCGAAATTTTTCAATTCCATGGCTGTAAAACCTGCTTTTTGTAAAAATAAAGGCGTCGTAAAAGCATTGTCTTTTTTATTGGCAGCTTTGATGTAATATTCCAAGGCTTGTTCGGGTTGGTTGATGTCTGCAAAAGCATCTCCAATAGCTCCTAAAGCAACAGGGCCTACAAGTTCATCATCAGAATTAAACTGCTCTAAATATTCGATTGCTTTGGCATATTCTTTTAATTGTAAATAAGAAACACCCGCATAATAGTTTGCTAAATTTCCAGATTTTGTTCCACTATATTTTGCTGCAACATCTATAAAACCATATTTACCATCTGCACCTTCCAACCCTAAAACCAATAAGGAATCTATCGATGATCCAGCGACAGCTGCATCATTAAAATATTTTCTAGGAAAAGCCAATTGATTGGAAGCATCTAGTTCTGCAGGTTCTGTAACATATTTGTTGTAACCTAGCAAGCCTAAAACGAAAACAACAATTACAATTAAACTATAAAATAATGCTTTGCTATTTTTCTCGATCCATTGTTCAGATTTACTAGCGGTTTCGTCTAAAGTATTGAATACTTCTGCTGTTGTGCTTTGTATCTCATCAACTTGTTGTTGGTCTTTTTTATCTGAAGGTTTGTACCCTCTTTTCTTATATGTTGCCATGTTTTCTTAAAAAATTAGTGGCGACAAAAATAGTTTTTTTAATTGGATTTTAAAAGCGGATAATTCCCTAAATTTTCAATAATTTGCAAATCCTATTTAATACCCTTAATTATTCATGTATTTACAAAAACTTTCGTTAATTAATTTTAAAAACATTGAATCTCAAAGCTTTGATTTTCAGGAAAAAATAAACTGCTTTGTTGGTCAAAACGGTGTAGGGAAAACAAATGTACTGGATGCAATTTATTATTTGTCTTTTGCGAAAAGTTATTTTAATGCAGTCGCTTTGCAAAATATTCGACATGGAGAGGGCTTTTTTATGGTAGAAGGCGATTATTTTTTAAACGATAGAAAAGAGAAAATTATCTGCAGTTTAAAACGAGGCCAAAAGAAAGTATTAAAACGAAATGGCAAGAGCTACGAGAAATTTTCTGAACACATTGGACAGTTGCCCTTGGTTATTATTTCTCCAGCAGACAGAGATTTAGTGACCGAAGGAAGTGATACAAGACGTAAGTTTATGGACGGAGTCATTTCGCAACAAAACAAAAGCTATCTAAAAGATTTAATTTCCTACAACAAGGTGTTAAGTCAACGAAATGCTTTGTTAAAGTATTTTGCAGCCAACAGAACTTTTGATGCACTTAACTTAAATGTTTATGATGAACAACTTTCAGAATATGGAGCAAGGATTTATGAGGTTCGAAAACTTTTTTTAGCGGAGTTTATTCCCATCTTTAACGAAAAGTATCAATTAATCTCGGGGAATAAAGAAATTGTCAATCTAAAATATAAAAGTCAATTACATGACTTTTCGATGCAGGCCTTGCTAAAAAATTCATTGGAAAAGGATAAAATCATTCAATATACCACCTCAGGGATTCACAAAGACGATCTTAGTTTTGAAATTGACAATTATGCGATTAAGAAATTTGGCTCGCAAGGTCAACAAAAATCCTATCTGATTGCTCTAAAATTGGCCCAGTTCGAATTTATTAAACAACAATCAAAGGTTACGCCTATTTTGTTGTTAGATGATATTTTTGATAAGTTGGATGAAAGTCGTGTTTCTCAAATAATAGCTTTGGTAAGCAAAGATACATTTGGTCAAATATTTATTACGGACACACATGCGGAAAGAACCGAGAATATTTTAAAACAAAGTAACAATCCGTATCAGATTTTTAATTTGTAAATTTATACCAAATTGAGGGACTCTGAAAGCTGTTTAAGTAGCTTTTTATTGGTGAAATAGTTTTCAAAAAAAGAGAATATACGAATTTTCAAGGGCTAGGTACCGAGCTAAATGATAGAATAATATGGCGAAAAGAGAAAATGATTCTTATTCAGTAAAAGAGATAATGCAGCGTTTTATCAAAGAAAATAATTTGAGCAAAGGAATGCAAAAAATAAAGGCAGAAGAAATATGGAATCAAATGATGGGTCCTGGAGTTGCCAATCACACAAGTGCGGTCAAATTGCAAAATAAAACTTTAATAGTACATTTAACATCCTCAGTGTTACGAGAAGAATTAAGTTATGGGAAAGAAAAAATTATTAAAATGATCAATGAAGAATTTGGAGATGAAATTGTTTCTAAGTTACTATTGATGTAATCCCTTGTTGATCAAACATGAATCAAATTACAAAAAAAAACCACTACATTTATAAAATTAACAATACATATCAAACCTCATGAAAAGAATCGTTTTAATTTTCTTTTGTTTTAGTCTTTTTAGCTGTTCTTCCAATGAAGAAGTAGCCGATTCACCAGAGGCAACCGTTATAGGTCGCTGGAATCTTAGTGGTTTTGTTGGGAGTGTGATGTATGAATTTACAGCAGACAAACGCTATACCTTATATTCTGGAAATGGAGAGTTTGAAACGGTTCAACAAGTAATAGACAGTGGACGTTCTGGAAACGATTGGTGGTATGAAGGGGATAAAATTACCGTAGATTTAAACTTTGGGAATACGTCTACTTTGACACCGGTCTTTAAATGCAATAATAATGTAATAGAATGGCTTACCGATCTTGGAGAAATTCATGCCACTTATTTTAGAGAAGGCTATGATATTACAAGCTGTAATGAATAATTCTTTCAATATTTTTTGAGCCATATAAAAAAACTCACAACCTTGGTTGTGAGTTTTTTTTTAAAAACTTAATGATAGGAATTCTTTTTAGAATTGCTCTCTTCCAGAGAAATGAAAATCTCCTTCAATTGCAGCATTCTCATCAGAATCTGAACCATGCACTGCATTCTCTCCCATAGATGTTGCATACATTTTTCTAATGGTTCCTTCAGCAGCGTCTGCAGGATTTGTAGCACCGATTAAGGTTCTAAAATCTTCTACTGCATTTTCTTTTTCCAAGATTGCAGCCACAATAGGACCACGTGTCATAAATGCTACCAGTTCTCCAAAAAATGGACGTTCATTATGTACAGCATAAAATGATTCAGCATCCGCTTTTGTCATTTGTGTTTTCTTTAACGCTACAATTCTAAATCCTGCAGCATTTATTTTTTCTAAAATAGCCCCAGTATGCCCGTTTTCAACTGCATCTGGTTTTAGCATTGTAAATGTTCTATTTGTTGCCATAATATTTTTTTAATAATGCGTATATTTTTGTAAGATTGCCCCACAAAATCGCCGCAAAATTACATAAATTTTTTAATTAAATTGTATCTTCGCCACTTATGATTTTAAAAGGATTTGAAGAATTAAAAGTTTTCTTAGAGAAGCCACGAAATATTGTTGTTGTTGGACACCACAATCCAGACGGGGATGCCATGGGCTCCACCCTTGCCTTATCCAAATATTTAGAAAAAAAAGGCCACACAGCGACGGTGGTTGTACCCAATGAATATCCAGCGTTTTTGCACTGGTTGCCTGGTTCTGATGCAACCTATCGTTTTGATTGGCAAAACAGTCAATCACAAAGAGCAATTAAGCATTCAGAAATAATTTTTTTATTGGATTTTAATGCCTTGCACCGTGTTGGTAACGATATGCAAAATACTCTGGAACAATATCCCAATGATTTTGCAATGATTGATCATCATCAACAACCGGATGATGTAAAATATATGTACTCAGATGTAGCAATTTGTTCTACCTGCCAAATGGTTTATCAATTTATTGAATTGAACAACGATTTAGACTTGATCGATGCAGACATAGCTACCTGTTTATATACTGGTATCATGACAGATACGGGCTCTTTTCGTTTTCGTTCTACGACCAGTAAAACACACCGAATTATTGCTGATCTCATTGACAAGGGGGCAGAAAATGATAAGATTCACAACAACGTTTATGATGCAAACTCCTACAACAGACTATTGCTTTTAGGTCAGGCCTTGAGTACTATGAAAATTATCCCAGATTGCAAAACAGCGTATATCACACTTACCAATGCAGCGAAAAAGCGTTTTGATTTTCAAAAAGGAGATACCGAAGGAATTGTGAATTATGCCTTGTCGCTTAAAGGAATAATTTTTGCGGCCATTTTTATTGAAGATGCAGAGCAAAATATAGTAAAGATCTCTTTCCGATCGAAAGGCACCTTTTCCGTAAATCAATTTTCAAGAAACCACTTTCACGGGGGAGGACATGATAATGCTGCCGGCGGTAAGTCAGATTTATCAATCGATGAAACGGTTGCAAAATTTACCTCATTGGTTTCAACATATCAACATGAATTAGCAACTTCGTATGAAAATTAAAGGAATTTTTTTATTGGTGCTGCTCTGTTTTGGATGCTCTAAAAATGAAGCAAGAAGGCCTGTAAATCCAAGACCTTCCTCAACATTACTCTCTGAAACCGTTGCAACTTCAAAAGTGTTAAATGCGCAAGAAGTTGCACAAATACAAACGTATATCAACAAAGATACTGCTCAAAACTATACAGTTTCTAAAAACGGCTTTTGGTATGTCTATCACAATAAAATACATGAGAACAGACCGTTACCATCATTTGGTGATGAGGTTCTTTTTGAATATAATATCACAGATCTGCAAGGATCTGTACTCTACAGCAAAGAAACTCTTGGGGTAAAAAAATATATAATTGATCAAGAAGATTTTATTTCTGGCTTGCAAAAAGGAATAAAGTTGATGAAAGTTGGTGAAATTATTACTTTTGTAATTCCTTCGTATCATGCTTTTGGAATAGCAGGAGATGGCAATAAAATTGAAGTAAACCAAACGATAATAAGTACCGTAACACTATTAAATATTAAAAAAAATAAAGATGAAAACAATTAAAAACCTAGCATTTGCAGCTGTTTTAGCAAGTCTTGTATCTTGTAACAATCAACAAGTAGAAAAAAAATCATTGGAGACCGAATTGGATTCTGTAAGCTATTCCTTAGGATTGGATATGGCAGTAAAGATCAAAGCAAATTGGGACAAAGCAGATGTTGATTTGTACCAACAAGGTTTTAGAAACGGAATGGATTCCTTAAATCTTTTAATCAATCCCAAAGATTTAAACGGGATTTTAAATCCGTTTTTCCAAAAGTTACAATTGGAAAAAAGAAAAGCGCAGTTTGCAAAAAAAGACAAAGAGGCAGCCCTTAAGTTTGCAGGCGTTAAAAAAGAAGGATTGGCCTTTTTAGAAGCCAACAAAATAAAACCAAGTGTAAAAACAACCGCCAGTGGTCTGCAATACTTGGTGATGAAGCAAGGAAAAGGCCCAAAGCCAACAGGACCTTCCACAAGAGTAAAAGTACATTACCATGGAACAACAATAGCTGGTGAAGTCTTTGACAGTTCTGTAGACAGAGGAACTCCCTCAGTCTTTGCATTGAACCAAGTAATTAGAGGTTGGACAGAAGGATTGCAGCTTATGAATGTAGGGTCTAAATACAAATTCTTTATCCCTCAAGAACTGGCGTACGGTACTCAAGAAAGAGGGACGCTTATCAAGCCATTCTCTGCATTGGTTTTTGAAGTTGAGTTGTTAGAAATTGTAAAATAAAGCATGAAGAATTATAAAATAATAATTTTACTACTGGCGATTATTACTTCTTGTAAACCTGCCTATAAGTCTGCATATGGTACGCTAGACGACGGGCTTTATGCAGACATGCAAACAAGCAAAGGAAATGTGCTATTTGAACTATACCCAGAAGATACTCCGTTAACAGTTGCTAATTTTGTAGGTTTGGCAGAAGGGACTCATCCCAAAGTAGGAACAAAATTCAAAGGTAAAAAATTTTATGATGGGCTTCGTTTTTACCGTGTTGTTCCTAATTTTATAATTCAAACCGGAGATGAAGTAGAATCCGGTAGTGGAGGCTCTAAATACCTTTTTGCCGATGAGTTTCCAAAAGATTCCATTGGAGGATTCAAGTACAAGCATGACGCAGCTGGTGTGGTGTCCATGGCAAATCCAGGTTTGCCCAATACCAATGGAAGTCAATTTTTTATAACCCACAAACCGACGCCTTGGTTGGACGGGAAGCATAGTATTTTTGGAAATGTGGTGCAAGGACTTGATGTTGTTCATGCCATCGTACAATCAGATACCCTATTGGCTATTAAAATTGTGAGAGTGGGTGAGAAGGCTGAAAACTTTGATGCTTCAGAAGCGTTTTTAGCGGCAGAAGTTACCGTGGCCAATGCTCAGAAAGAACAACTTGCCGCTGCAAAAAAAGCAGAACAAGTACGTTACAACCAATTTTTAGAAGCAAGAACGGCCAATTATGCAAAATTAGGAGCAGATAATGTTAAGGCAACACCTTCCGGGTTAAAAGTCTTAAAATTAAAAAGTACCCGTGGAAAAAAAGTAGTTGATAATGAGCCAATCACCATCAACTTCACTTTGTTTTTAGGAGATGGAAAGCGATTGCAATCTACCTTGGATAAAGGGAAGAAACCCTTTATATTTCAGTTAGATAATAAAGAAAGACCACTGATTACAGGCTTTAAAGAGGGGGTAAAGAAATTACGAGAAGGAGAAAAGGCACGTCTTTTTATACCTTATTACATTGCTTATGGTGAAAAGGGGGGTGGCGTATTCCCTCCAAAAGCAGATATTATTTTTGAAGTAGAAATTTTAAAAGTTGGAAAATAATTTGATAGCATCTCTTTTACAAAAAGACAAAGAACTTTTGGTTTTTTTAAACAGTTTAGGAAATGAACAATGGGATTCTTTTTGGTTGTTTGTTACCAATCAATTCAGTTGGACCCCATTGTTTCTTTTTGTTTTTTATTTGGTAATCAAATCCCATGGATGGAAACGTGGTGGATTTATCATCTTTTCCATGATTTTACTTGTTGCATTTTCCGATCAATTTGTGAATTTAATTAAGAATTCTACGGAAAGATTGCGCCCCAATAACGATCCCGAAATAAAAGAAATTTTAAGAACGTTTATAAGACCTCAAAGTTTTAGTTTTGTATCTGGTCATGCAGCCACTTCTACCTTTTTTTCTGTTTTTACCCTGCTAGTATTGAGGGCAAAATACAGGTATATTTATTTGATTATTTGCTTTCCACTTCTTTTCGCCTACAGCAGATTGTATTTGGGAGTACACTTCCCAATAGATGTCACATTAGGAATGCTTTTGGGGGTATTATTGGCCCGAGGTTATTACTTTTTGTATCGCAAGGTAGATCATCGATTATTTCGCTAATTTTTTATTGTTGAAATACAAATATTTGGTACTGTAATAATATCCAGAGAGCAAGCTGTCCATACGTTGTGTTATCGACGGATTTTCTTCTTTAATGTCTATTTGGTCTTTGGCGTCCAAACGATACAAACTGGCTTTTTTAGAATTGTTTGTTTTTTCATAATAAAAACCATCTTTAATTAATCCAACGGCTCTTTCTCCTTTACTTTGAATATATACAAAGGCTGCTGTGTCTGTGTTTGTACTGTCCAATAAATCTCTTCCTAGTGTGTAGTTTGTATAATTTAATTTTGCCAAACTTGTAGCAGTTGGAAATACATCGACCAGTTTGGCATATTTGTTTAGCACCTGTGGTTTTATGTATTTGGGTGCATGTATAAAAAACGGTACATGATGCACTTGAATACCCAAATCATCTTCGTTGTCATCCAAAAAATCCAATCGCTTCATACCGCCTCTGTGGTCTCCAAAAAAGACAAATATGGAATTGTCATAATAACCTGCTTCTTTGGCTCTTTTTAAAAAACGTGCCACGTTAAAATCCAAGTACCGAATTCCATTGAACTGGCCCAAGGATCGAAACCCACCTTTGCGGAGTGTTTTTTCAGAAATTTCCTCCTTTAATATTGGCTTAAACGTTTCTTTTTTATCTGGTACCGTAAAAGGCATGTGGTTGGTAGCTGTTTGGATATAGGCAACAAATGGTTGTTTTTTTTGATGTAGCTTTTTGAGTTCTTTGTTCGATTCTTTGAACAATTCATAGTCATCAATACCCCAAACATCTGCTCTTATTTCTTCTTCAAAACTGCCTTCTTCAAAAATTTTCAAACCATCTATATTCGATTGGAAAACGGCTCTAATATTTGCCCAATTGGCACTTCCTCCAATAAAATATCGCTTTTCATATCCGTTGTATTGATCAAAAATAATTCGCTGATCGATTGCTAACGGATTTCTAGAAACAGTCTTTACATCGTCAATATCAGGCAAGCCGGTTATGCTAGCAAAAACACTTCCCGCTGTCCCAGGCTTATGTACATAAAATTTTGAAAAACTCGCACTCTCTTTGAGGATTGAATCCATTTTTGGTGTACTCCTCAATGGATTTCCATAGAAGCTCATAGGGGCAGTTCCTGTGGATTCTAACATCACGTAAATCACATTGGGTTTTTCTTGATATGGGTCCGTAAAAGTTACCTTTTTCTCAAAGGAAATGCTGTCTTTTGATAAATTTAGATGGGCTGCAATCACGGGATAATAGGTTTGCAACTTTTCCATATCAACGCCCTCGCTTCTAAACGCAAAGCTATCAAAGAAATATAGAATTGGATTTAGTCCAAACTGATTTACAGAATTCTTTTTTGAAAAAAATGCTTCACTCCATCGTAAAGGATAATGTGTGATACTGTTGTAAACGCCAAAAGAAAGCAAGAGAAAAGTTCCAATAAAATAGCACGATTTTATTTGTTTAGAGAGCGCCTTTTGTGTTGTGTTGTTTTTTTTGTAGAGGTGATTCGCAAATTTAAAACTGATAAAACCAAAGACGACAAGGCCAAAAAACCCTTTATAAACAGGATAACTTTCAAATAAAACTTGAGAAGAGATTTTCAAATTACTTAAAAAACGAAGTGCACTTGCATCTAAGCGCATTGCAAGGTATTCATAGTGTCCAAAATCTACCACATAAAAAAGTAAAATAATAAGGTACGTAGCAGTCAGATAAACAGTGTTTATTTTCTTGAAGATCTTTTTGGTAAAAAAACGATAATTTATAATCAATATCAAAAGTGCTAATGGAAAAAAGGAAAGAATGGCCAATTTTAAATCAAACCGAATTCCCAATAAAAAAGATTTTCGAATCTCACTTGCCGATAGCCCTTCCAATTCCATTGAGAAATTGTAAAAAATAATTCTAAATAACACATTAAATAGAAATAAAAAGAAGACATTTTTGAAGATATATTGAATGTAATTGGGGATTTTACTTATCATTGAATTCAAATTAATGCACCTCATTTTTAAATTGGTGACTTTATCAATTACAAAAGTAGTTATTCCATTACAATCTGTCCGAATATTTTTTTCTAAAATTGTTTTAAAACACTCTAATATTAGGAGTATTTCGCATTTAAATACACTTCTAATGTCAAAAACAAAAGTGCCTTAATTTTTGTTAAAAATATTAATCTGATATTTTACCACTTCAATTAAATTATTTTTATAATTTAGTAATTGGTTAACCAATTTTTATTTATGAAAAATTTTCAATACATTATAGTGTTACTTTTACTCTTTTTAAGTCCTTTTATTGTTGCGCAAGAGGTATTCGTCTCGTCCATTTCAGACTATAATAAATCAATAAAAACAGCCAAGCCTGGAAGTGTTATTGTGCTTAAAAATGGTGTTTGGAATGATTTTAAAATGAATGCTTTTGGAGATGGAGAAAAAGGGAATCCAATTATTATAAAGGCTGAAACTCCAGGGAAAGTTCTCATAACAGGAAACTCTACTTTAAATATATCTGGGAACTATGTTATCGTAAGTGGGTTGTGGTTTAAAGATGGAAATTCTTCTTTTAAGTCTGTAGTACAATTTAGAAATGATGCGAAAGAATATGCTAACAATTGCCGATTTACAAATTCTACAATTTCATATTATAAAGTAAAACAGGGTATTAAAGATCACTGGGTAGATCTTTGGGGAAAAAATAATCGAGTAGATCATAATAACTTTACCGGAAAAACAAGTCCCGGAACCACATTGGTTGTATGGTTAAAAGGAGCAGAACACTTAGAGAATAATCATCGTATTGATCACAATATTTTTGGAAACAGACCAGAGCTTGGAACCAACGGAGGGGAAACAATTCGGATAGGAACAAGTGCTAATTCTATGAAATCATCAAAGACCCTTGTAGAAAGTAATGTTTTTCTAAATTGTGATGGAGAAATTGAAATTGTATCGAATAAATCTGGAGATAATATTTTTAGAGAGAATTTGTTTGTAGAAAGTAAAGGAACTTTAACCTTACGACACGGGAACAATGCCCTGGTAGAAAACAACGTTTTTTTGGGAAATGGTGTTTCCAAAACAGGAGGGATCAGAATTATTAATGAAGGTCATATTATTCGAAACAATCTTTTAATTGGATTGGCTGGGGACGGTTACAGAGGTGCTATCGTGGTGATGAACGGTGTGCCAAACTCTCCTTTGAATAGATACCATCAGGTAAAAAATGTTGATATCCAAAACAATACCATTATAAACTCTGGACCGATATCATTTGGGGAAGGGAAAGATGCAGAAAAAACATTGGCACCTATAGATACCAACTTTTCGAACAACCTTATTTACAATGTAAATTCGGACAATACTATTATTTTCGTCGATGATGTAGCTGGAATTTCTTTTCATAAAAACTATATTCATACACTTTCTTCTGTTGTTAAAAACGGATTCATTCCTACCCAAATAGATTGGAAAGAAATAGGTTCATTTCCAATACCTACAGCAAACAATGCTGCTTTAACCAATGTCTTTAAAAATAAAAAGAGTCCTACAAAAGACATTACAAAAAAACCTAGAACACTTTATGCTGCAGGTGCTTTCAACTTAGATTCTAAAAAACTCCCAAAAGCACTTACTTTAAGAGCTGGTCCAGGATGGACTCCAAATATTGTTCCTCCCGTTCAGGAAGCACAAGTCACCGTCGTTAAACCGGGCTTAGAAACTTTAAGAAAAGCCATAAACAATGCAGTAAGTGGTTCAACACTGATTTTAGAAACAGGAGAATATTTTTCGGAAAAGAAAATAAAAATAACGAAAGACATTACAATTATTGGAGACATTGGTGGCGCATCGATTCTTGCCGCAAATAAAAATATAAAGAAACCAATAGATTACCTCTTTCGAGTAGAAGAAAATGTTACTTTTAAATTGAGTCATGTATTTATAGACGGAAAAAATTCGAATTTAAAGTATGCCATTGTATCTCCAGATAAGCTTCAAGGAGCTCGCTATAATTTATTTGTTGATACGGTTACTTTTCAAAATTTTAAAAATAAAAAAGGAGGCAGCGTTTTCAAAGCTTATAATGGAACAAAAGCAGATACGCTCAGCTTTGTAAACTCGAGATTCGAAAACAATTATCGAGGACTTAATTTGTCTTATGATAATAAGAATACGGGAATGTTCAATGCGAATTTTATAGTTCTTAAAAATTCGGTATTTAAAAACATCGAAGAATCTGCCATCAATTATGTCAGAAAAATTCCAAACAACATGATTTCTGGTGGCGATTTACTGGTAGAAAATTGTGTTTTTTACAATGTTGACAATCGCGAAAAAGGAAAGATCATTAAAGCCGATGGAATTCATCGTGTGAAGATTGTAAATTCAGTGTTTGATAACAGTTATAAGATTAAAACGCCCATTGTTTTGAAAGGAATGTCTCAGCAAATCTCTAACTGTTTGATTAATAATAGTGGTTATGTGAAAATAAGTCAAGGAGCAAGGAAATCGGATCTTTTATATAAAAGCCCTAAATGGGAGGACAAAACACTATTCATACCGAGTAAGAAGTCGGCATTATTAAAAGAAAAAAATAAAAAAGCAACCATTGGTTTGCTCCAAAAATAAGCATTCATTTTATGAGAAGTATTTTTTTAGTTTCCTTTTTTTTGACATCCATTTGTGCAACTTCACAAGTAGTTTTAGCTGCAGATGGGCCCGGAGATACCTATACATTAATCAATTCTGTATTGGCGCCAAATTACAATGCAATTGAAGTTCCAGATTGCAATCACGCTTCTTTTGGAAACCATATTGACGAAGTTTTTGATACCGACTTGAATAAAAACATATTTCGATTTTATATACATGTCACTCCAGATAATGATCGTTGCATTAATTTTGATCGTCAAAGAAATGAAATAAAAACCTATGCAAGTTCCCCTGATAATTTGAAAGCAGTTGTTGGAGAAACTGTGGAATACAAATGGAAATTTAAAATCAGTTCCGATTTTCAACCTTCGTCTAGCTTTACGCACATTCACCAAATAAAATCTGTGGGTGGATCTTATGCTTCTATTCCAATGATTAGTCTAACCTTGCGGAAATCTAATCCCGATAGGGTAGAATTAAGGTATACAGCTACCAATGATCAGAATACATTAACCACAGCAAGTTTAGCATCATTTAGAGGCAAGTGGATTTCCGTTCATGAAACGATAAAGTTTGGAGATACGGGGAGTTATAGTATTGAAATTAAGGATATAGCTACAGAAGATGTCCTTCTAGCTTACCAAGACAATGTAATGGATATGTGGCAAGATGGAGCCGAATTTGCAAGACCCAAATGGGGAATTTATAGGAGTTTAAACAATCCTTCCGATTTAAAAGATGAAACTGTTTTGTTTGCCGATTTTAGTATTGAAGAAGTTACAGGAACCTTATCCGTTGAAGATTTAAAGAAAAAAGCTGCTGCAATTCTTATTTATCCGAATCCAACTTCCGGAGACGTGGCCATTCAAAATGTAGATTCAGAAAGTTTTGATACTCTTCAATTATACGATTATTCAGGGAGATCTTTATCCCTTAAAAATCGCTTGGATCGCAATCGATTAAATTTATCTGGGGTTTCAAAAGGCCTCTATTTCATTGTGTTTAAAAAAGACAATATCGTCATAAAAGTTTTCAAGTGTTTTGTTAAATAAAAAGATAAATTTTTTTATCCAATTTTAGTAACTATATTTGGTAAACCAATTTGGTAAACCAATTCTTTATTTTGATTAAATAATGAGAAAAAGTAACATCATTTATACAGTCATATTTTCCTTTTTTCTGTGCATTTCTTGTTCAGATAAAGATAACGAACCGAATGTAATTATTGAAGAAATTGAGGAGGAAATAGATGATACAGATACATCAAATTTTTCTGATATTAATTTTTCGAATTGGAAATTAACATTGCCTGTAGATGAGAATAATAATGGGAGTCCCGATGAATATCAGCCCGATGTGCTTGTCAACGGTGGGTATCGAAACATCTCTTCTATTACTCCATATATGTATGATGATACCTCAGATGCATCTCTTGTGTTTTATACATTCCCCGCAAGTTCAACTACCAATAGTAGTTATTCTCGAACAGAACTCCGAGAGTTAATTACGCCCTCAAATTCACGTATTAATTGGACTTTGGAAACTGGTGGAATGATGCATGGGAAATTGAAGATGGAATCAATTTCAGAGGACAATAGCTCAAGTAGACAATATCATAGCACCATTGTGATGCAGATTCATGGTATCATATCTATTGAAGACATGGCACGATTGAGCTTGACTTCGAATAATGGTCCTCCGTTAATTAAAATGCGTTGGATTGATGGAGATTTATGGGTTTACAAAAAGTCATTAGTCAATGAGGCAACTTCGGGTGACGACTTATTTGACGTATCTACAAGTACTTGGGTCGATGAAAAACACAATATGGGAACTGTTGGTTTTGATGCCTTCGAATTCAGAATTACAGCCACAGAAGGTAAAATAGAATTGCAATTAAATAATGAAACACCTTATGTTTATGAGGATGTTAGTTTGGCCAAATGGCCTTTTGAAAATTATTTTAAAGCAGGAAATTATTTAGCAACAACTCAAACGAGCGCCTTTTCAAGTTTAAAATATTACAATTTAACAGTAACTCACTAAAATAAATATCGATGAGTAAATATCTTTTAATTATTAGTCTATTCTTAGTAATCACTTCTTGTCAGAGAACTACAAATTCTATTTTAGTTAGTAATATAACTGAATTAGAAAATGCAATCAATGAAGCAAAAGCGGGTGATGATATTGTATTAAAAAACGGAACTTACAAAGACGCAGAAATTAAATTTGTTGGAGAAGGAACCAAAGACCATCCCATAAGCTTAAGAGCAGAAACCCCTGGTAAAGTTTTTATTGAAGGTATTTCTAATTTAGAAATTAGCGGAAACTTTTTAAAAGTTAGTGGATTATTTTTTAGAAACGGACATTCACCTTCTGAAAACGTAATTGCTTTTAGAACCAGCAAAAGTGACGTTGCGAATAATAGTAGCGTTTCAAATTGTGTAATTTTAGATTTTAATAACTTAGAGCGTGACCAAGATAATCTTTGGGTACAGTTTTACGGAAAAAAAAATACATTAGACCATTGTTATATTGCGGGAAAAACAAATGGTGGACCTACAGTTAGAGTCGATTTAAAAGGAAACCAAAGCATTAGGAATTACCATCAAATTGTAAATAATCATTTTGGTCCCAGACCAAGAAAAGGGGGCGCAAGGGGAGAAACCATTCAATTAGGAAGTAGTTTCACATCCATGTCTCCAAGCAATACAACCATTGCAAATAACTTATTTGAAGAATGTAATGGAGAAGTTGAGATTATTTCTAGTAAAACCAATTTCAATGTAATTAAAAACAATGTATTTTATAAAAGTGAAGGATCTGTTGTTACACGTCATGGTAATTATGTTACTATAGATGGAAATTACTTTATTGGAGACGGCGTAAATGAAAATTATGGTGGGATTAGAATCATTAACACAGGGCATTGGGTTGTGAACAACCTTTTCTACAAATTAAAAGGAAAGAATTTTAGAAGTCCCTTGGCGGTTATGAATGGAATTCCCAAATCTCCATTGAATCGATACAACCAAGTTACCGATGTAGTGGTAGCTTATAATACCTATGTAGATTCAAATTCGCCTTGGCAATTTGGAGTCGGAACTAATATTGCACAAGCAGCTGTTTTGCCCAAATCTGAAATTCGTTCTGCTAGACCATTACGAACAGAGGTGGTAAACAATGTAATCTACAATTCTGTTGGTGATCCCAATCCTATTATAGAACACGACAAAGCAGATGGTGTTACTTTTAAAAGTAATATTATCTCTAATGGCGGAGTTGAAGTTGCCAACAGTCATGGTTTAATTTTCAAGGAATTAACTTTAACAGCTATTGGTGAAAATCTTTCGGTTCCTACCTCCGGTTTTGATGATGTTGAAGTTTACAATGGATTTGATTTTGAGTCAATTACCAATGATTTACTCGGAGAATTTAGGGGGGGGTCAAACAAAATAGGTGCTATTTTAAATGCTGAAAATCTGAACTTAGATCTTTTAGATAAATCAAAATATGGCGCCACTTGGTTTTCTAATGAATTAGAAACCAAAGCAACAAAGATACATTTGGTTTCTAGTGCTTCGGAATTAATTACTAAACTTAATGACGCAGATAATGGCGATATCATTACTTTGAATGAAGGGGCTTACCAAATTTCAAAACCTCTAGTTATCAATAAAAAAATCACTATTGAATCCAAATCAAACGTTGAAATTTTCTACAATGGCGCAACAAATACTCCAGCATTTGAATTACATCCTTATGGGAAATTATCATTAAAAAATATAAAATTAAAAGGAAACGCTTTCAATTATGCGTTTGCCAGTTTGAAAGAAAACATGTTCAATCATTTTGGATTGGAAGTTACAGACTCTGAAATAAGCAACTTCAATTATGCATTAAAAGTTTATAAACAGTCTTTTTCTGAAGCGATTACTTTTACAAACACATCAATTTCGAATTGTGAAAACGGAATCGAACTCTCTGAAGAAACTAACGATCGAGGTGATTATAACACTGAATATTTAACCATTGATAATTGTAACTTTAATAATGTAAAACAAAACGTTATTGATTATTATAGGGGTGGTTATGACGAGTCAACAATTGGAGGAAACCTTTTAGTTACTAACTCTACTTTTACAAATTGCGGGAGTAAAGAAAGAAACCGAAGACTCTTCAATCACAATGGAATTATAAATGTAAATATCACAAAAAACACCTTTAAAAATAATGTTGTCAAGTTTGTTTCTATTTTATGGGGTGCAAAAAATAATAAAGAATCTGAAAATAGCATAGTTAATTCTGGAAAAATAAAAACTGAAGAAAACTTGGTAATGACACTAATGTATTAGAAATTATGCCAAAAAAATTAATAACATTTGGAGAGGTAATGATGCGTTTATCACCCCCTGGATACGAAAAATTTTCACAGGCTTCTTCATTAGATCTTGTTTATGGAGGTGGAGAAGCGAATGTGGCTATTTCATGTGCTTATTTAGGTATGAAAGCTGCACATATTACTCGTTTTCCAGATAATGCTCTTGGAAAAGCTGCTACTCAATTTTTAAGGAGACATTGGTTAAGTACTGAACATGTGATTTATGGTGGTAACACTATTGGCAAATACTTTTTAGAAAAAGGAGCAGTTCATAGACCTAGTGAAGTAATATATGAAAGAGAAGGTTCTGCTTTTTCTGAAATTGAACCTCCAATGGTCAATTGGAAAAATGTACTAGAAGATGCAGATTGGTTTCATTGGACAGGTATTACTCCTGCAATTTCAGATGGAGCTGCTCAATGTTGTTTAGACGCTATTAAAACTGCAAATGATTTAGGAATTACTGTTTCTGGAGATATAAATTCTAGAAATAATATGTGGAAGTATGGTAAAACAATGCAAGAAATTATACCAGAACTTGTAAAACATTCTAATGTTGTAATTACTAGTAGCCGTGGAATTCGAGAAATGTTCAACATAGGAAAAATTGATGATAATTTTAAATATTTAGCCAAACAATTAATAAATGCTTTTCCTAACCTTACAAAGGTGGTTAAAAAAACTCGAAGAACTTTAAGTGCATCTCATCATCAAATTCAAGGAAAAATATGGAATGGTCAAAAATATATTAAAACAGATATGTTAAATATTACGCATATTATTGATAGAGTTGGAACTGGTGACGCATTTGCAGCGGGTTTAATATATGGATTACTTCATTATAATGATAAAGATGCTATTGATTTTGCGGCTTCAGCTTGTGCTTTAAAACACACAATTCCTGGAGATGTAAATACAGTATCTCTTGAGAACGTTCAAAGTTTAATGCAAGGAGATACTTCTGGTGCAATAAAAAGATAGATGTGAATTTTTTTATTCAAAATAAAACACCCATGAAATTTAAATATATTTCTTATTTTCTTCTTTCTGTTTGCTTAACTTTGTTGTTAAATAACTGTTCAAACTATACTAAAAAACCATCAAATAAAGAAGATTCTAGAAAAGCAAAATTCCCTAGTGATGTTTTACCATTTATGAATAAATGGAAAATTTTGTTAGGTGACGGTACATATAATGATTCATTAATAAATTATCAGAAAAAAGATTTTTTCTATGTTGAAAATGATGGTATAATAGATTGGGTAGTCTATAAAACCCCAAATGCTGGAATCACCTCAAGAACATCAAAAAACACTCGAACTGAGTTAGGGCAAAAAAAACATTGGACTCCTGAAGTTGGAGGAAAATTAACAGGTACACTAAAAGTTCAACATGTTTCTACAACTGGTGATGCAACTGCTGCTTCATCTTATTCAGTAGTTATTGGTCAAATTCATAGTAATGAAGGTCATGAAAATGAACCTTTAAAAATTTACTACAAAAAGTTTCCAGGACATAAAAAAGGCTCTGTATTTTGGAATTATGAAATTAATACAAAAGGTGATAATATTGGAAGATTCGATTATTCAACTGCAGTTTGGGGATATGATTTTTCTGTGGTAGGCTCAAGTCCGACAGAATTTCCAAAAGATCCTGAAGATGGTATTGCTTTAGGTGAAGAATTTAGTTATGAAGTAAATGTGAATAAGGGAATTATGCATCTCACTTTTAAATCTAAGAATCATCAATCAGTTCAATTTTCGAAGAGTTTGATCAAATCAGAATTTGCAATTAAAGAAGCCATTCCAACACAAGTAATAAGCGTCTATTCAAATAGAGAAAAAGGGGGTGGTATTGAACGTGAAAAAGCATATTCAAATGAAAAACAATATTTCAAACAAGGTGCCTATAATCAGGCCAATGGGAAGTCCACAAAATCCGAAACTTATTCTGGTGACATTGCAAAACAATATGCAAACGGAAGTTATGCAGAAGTTTGGTTTAAAGATGCTTCCTTACACCTCGGAAAGTCTTCAGAAAAAGAATAAAAAATAAATCACAACATAAAAACACAAACTGTAATGAATAATTATCTAAAACTTTTTTTAATAGCTTTACTTATAACTTCATGTTCTAAGAGTTTTAAGGATGTCTCATTTGATTCACCTAATGATCAACATCCAAATTTGATTTTGACCACTAAAAGTGTTTCAGAAATAAAATCTAAACTTGGTAAGGTTCCGTTATTTGATGCTACTTTAGAAAAAGCAAAAGAAGATGTAGACGTACAATTAGAAAAAGGTATTGATGTACCAATTCCAAAAGATATGGCAGGAGGTTATACACATACCCAACACAAAATAAATTATGCAACGATGCATAAAGCAGGAATTTTATTTCAGCTTACTGGTGACGAAAAGTATGCCATATATATTAGAGATATGCTTTTGGAATACGCAAAAATGTTTCCAACATTACCGAGACACCCACAAAAGAGAAGTTATGCAAGAGGTAAGATTTTTTGGCAATGTTTAAATGATTCTAATTGGTTAGTATATTCCAGTCAAGCTTATGATTGTATATATGCCTGGTTGCCAAAAGAGCAGTCAGACTATTTAAATAAGACTTTGTTTCGTCCTTATGCTGATTTTCTTTCAGTCGAAACACCGCAGTACTTTAATCGAGTTCACAATCATTCTACTTGGGGAAATGTTGCCGTAGGTATGATTGGTTTAGTAATGGATGATGATGAGTTAGTTAATAGAGCTTTATATGGTTTAAAAAAGGAAGATGTAGATTACAAAGCAAAAGATAATGATGGTGGTTTTATTTTTGATAAGGATGGAAAAGCAGGTTTTTTAGCTAATTTGGACTCACCATTTTCTCCTGACGGATTCTATACAGAAGGACCTTATTATCAACGATATGCAATGTATCCTTTCTTAATTTTTGCAGAAGCGCTTCAAAATAAAAAACCAGATTTAAAGATATTTGAATATAAAGATGGTGTTTTAATCAAAGCAGTTGATGCTTTATTGAATCTAACAGATGCAGACGGAGAGTTTTTTCCATTAAATGATGGTCAAAAAGGAATGTCTTATTATACATCCTCTTTAGTCTCAGCGGTTGATATTGCCTATTACTATGGAGAACAAAACCCGGTTTTACTTTCCGTAGCAAAAAAACAAAACAAAGTACAATTAGATGCAACAGGTTTAAGCGTTGCAGAAGCACTACACGCAAATAAAGAAAAGCAGTTTTTCAAACAATCTATGGAGCTAAGAGATGGTTCCAAAGGAGACGAAGGCGGTATTGGTATTTTAAGACATCAAAAAGGAAATGAAACTCTTGCTTTGGTTTTAAAATATTCTGCACAAGGATTAAGTCATGGACACTATGATAAACTGTCTTTTTCATTGTATGAAAATGGAGATGAAGTTTTACAAGATTACGGTTTATCTCGTTTTGTTAACGTAGAACAGAAAAATGGTGGAGGTTATTTAAAAGAAAACAAAACATTTGCCAAACAAACCATTGCGCACAATACTGTGGTGCAAGATCAAACTTCACATTTTAATTACGATTTTGCAACTGGGAGTAAAAACCATTCCGAAAAATATTTGTTTGATGTTTCTAATCCAAGTTTTCAAATTGTAAGCGCTAAAGAAACCAATGCATATCCAGGAACGGAATTACACAGAACCATGATTATGGTGAAGGATGCGAAAGATGCAAAACCATATATTATAGATATCAATAGAATTCAATCGGACAAAGCGCATACTTTTGATTTACCACATTACTATTTTGGTCAAATCATCGCTACCAATTTTGAGTATCAAACTCCAAAACAATTGAAGCCTTTAGGAAAGAAATATGGGTATGAGCATCTCTGGAATGAAGGGGTAGGAGTTGCAAATTCTGAAAGTATTCAATTTACTTGGTTAAATCATCAGAAATTTTACACCATAACTGCAGCAACAAATAAAAATGATAAAATCCTCTTTGCAAGAATTGGTGCAAATGATCCTGAATTCAATTTACGAAAAGATCCTACATTAATTCTCAGAAAAAAAGAAGTAAAAAATGCTGTGTTTGCTTCGGTGATTGCATCGCATGGTCTTTACAGTCCAGTAACAGAAAAAGCAGATAATGCATATAGTCCAATAAAGTCTATCAAAGTTTTGTTAGATACAAAGGCGTATACGGCCATTTCAATAAGTACATCAGAAAAGAATAGTCTTCTAATTCTTTCGAATGAAGATAATGGATCCGAAAAAATACACACAGTAACTATAGAAAATAAAAACTATCGCTTTCAAGGCGCATATTATTATAAATCAATTAAATAAATTAGAGTATGAAATCATTTGAAACAAGTAAAGAATTCATCTTTGGAGATGACATGGCATGGGAAACTGTCGGTGAAGGTTTAAAAAGAAAAATAATGGGGTATGATGACAAAATTATGCTTGTAAAAGTAGATTTCCAAGTTGGAGCTATTGGAACTTTACATGAGCACCATCATTCTCAAGTAACCTATGTAGAATCTGGTTCTTTCGATTTTACAATTGGAGATGCAACCAAAACAGTAAAAGGAGGTGACACCGTATACATTCCACCCCACGTATTACACGGAGCTATTTGTACTGAAGCGGGTGTTTTAATTGATGTTTTTAGTCCAATGCGAGAAGATTTTATGCAATAATTTTTTTTTAGTTTTCTCCAATAAAAATAACATTTTTTTAAGATTTTTTTGGATTGTTAAATTATAAGACTATATTTGGTCAACCAATTTGGTCAACCAATTGGTTAGTTTTTTTATTATCAAATAATCACGTAACAATTGAGTGTCTAATTTGTTTGTTATTAGACAGTTAAATTTTTTTTAAATAAACAAACATTAATCTAAAATAATTTAAATACTTAATTATGAATTTTAAACTTAAGTCATTTTTTATTGCGATTCTTTTAATCAGCCTAAATGGCTACGCACAAGAAGCAACAATAAAAGGAACTGTTACCTCTAAATCTGATGGGGAACCTATATTAGGTGTGAACATTGTTGTTCAAGGATCTCAGAAAGGTACATCAACAGATTTTGATGGAAACTATCAAATCAAAGTAAACAAAGGAGATGTAATCCAATTTTCTTATTTAGGTTTTAAAACACAAAGTGTTGCCTACTCAAACCAAACAACAATTGATGTTCAATTGGCTGAAGATGATAATGCACTAGACGAGATTGTCATCGTAGGTTATGGTACTCAGAAAAAATCTCACTTAACAGGTGCGATTTCGAAAGTAAAAAATGAAAAGCTAGATCAATTAGGTATCGCCAGAGTTGATGATGCTTTAGTGGGTCAAGTTTCAGGTGTAAATATTCAGGCTACAGAAGGTGAAGCAGGTTCTGCTCCAACCATACGAATTAGAGGTACGGGTTCCATTAATGGTAACTCTGGTCCTTTAGTGGTTGTAGATGGTGTTGTTGTTGATGAAGATTTCTTAGGATCTTTAAACATGAACAACATTGAATCTTTTGAAGTTTTAAAAGATGCTGCATCAGGTGCTATTTACGGTGCAAGAGCTGGTAACGGGGTAATTATGATTACTACCAAAGCTGGTAAAAGTGGTGAAATGAAACTTAGTTACAATATGATTACAGGTTTTAAAACAGCTCATCAAAGTGATGCTTATTATACCTCAATGTCTGAAGCTGTTGCATACGAATTGGAAGCAACAGGCTCACTTTCAGAAAAAACTCAAGTGAAGCAGTTAATTGGTGTTGACAATAACTGGCAAGATATTATATTTGATGGTGGTATGTATACTGATCATTCTTTAAGAGCAAGTGGAGGTAATGATAAAGCTACTTTTAATGTAGCATTAAGTTATTTAGATGATGAAGGTGTTTTACTAACTGACAATTATTCAAGAACAGCAGTAAGTGCAAAGTTCAACTACAAATTAAATAAAAGATTAACAGTAGGTATTAAAGCAAATCCCTCATTTACAGTTAAGAGAAGATTTGACGGTTCTACTCATGATATCTTAAGACAACCATCTTGGTTACCATTATATTTAGATGAGAATACTATTCAGTTTGTAAACCGCTTCAGAGATAATGGTAAATATGCAAATGCTCAAATTGGAGATTATGCAATTCAACGTATGTTTGATGATTATGATTTAGTAGCTGGTCAGCCAAGTACTGGAAGTGGAACAGATATTAGTAATACTTCAAACACTAACCCTGGCGCAAAGATATTAGAACGTGAACGCATGGAATATAGAAATAAATTCCTGGGTAGTGTTTATGGAAAATACAAAATTACTGATGATTTAAAGTTTACAACTACTGGTTCTGTAAACTACCAATACACAAGAGGTTCTCGTTATCAAGGTGTTTTGTCTAATAGAAACGGAGCAAGTGCTTCTAGATTAGATAGTACAGTAACAAAAACGACAAGATATTCTCTTGATAATACTTTAGCGTATACTAAAGAAATTAACAACCATGAAATAAATGCTGTAGTTGGTACTTCTTTAGAACAAAGAAGAAGAACTTTTGAAAGCATGCAAGGTTCCGTTTTTGCAGATGACACTAATCAAACACTTGGTGCAGCAGAATCAATTACTGACACAAATGAGTATAGATGGGAAAGAACTTTATTGTCTTTCTTTGGTAGATTAAATTATGCTTATTCAGATAAATATTTAGCTTCTGCTAGTGTTCGTAGAGATGGTAGTTCTGTTTTTGGACCAAATACGAAATATGGTAATTTTATTGCATTTTCAGCTGGATGGAACATTTCAAGAGAAGATTTCTTAATTGATAATGATGTTGTAAATAACTTGAAATTAAGAGTGAGTTATGGTGTTACAGGAAACAACGATTTTAGAACAGGGAATCCTTTAGTAGATAATTATCCTTATTTAGCAGTCTTAGATGATACAACTACAGGAGTTAGTAATGGAACTCAATCTCTAGTTGTGAATCCTTTGAATATTCCAAATCCAGATCTTTCATGGGAACGTCAAATTGAATTCAATCCAGGTTTAGATTTTGCACTCTTTAGTAATAAAGTTTCAGGTTCTGTAGATTACTATTCCAGAACAAGTGATCAATTATTATTGTATAACCCAATTTCATCAACAACTGGTTTCTCAAATGCCCTTGTAAATTTAGGTAAAGTTAAGAACAGTGGTTTTGAAGTAGAGATTCGTACAAAAAATATTTCTTCAGATAACTTTAGATGGTCTACAACTTTATTAGGTTCAAAAAATAAAAATGAATTGTTAAATTTTGCAGATTCAAATGGACAAATTCAAAGTGTAGATTCAAAAAGAGCTGCAGAATGGATCAATATGGAAGGTAGCCCAATTTCTTCTTTCTATGGGTGGGTAGTTGATACTGAAATTCCTTTAGAGTTTATCAAAAATCCTTATCACCCAATCGGAGCATCTGCGCAAGATGTATATGTAAAAGATTTAAACGGTGATGGTTTGATTGATGATGATGATAAAACTATTTTAGGTAGTCCATATCCAGATTTCGTTTGGAGTGTTACCAATGATTTTAAATTTGGTGACTTTGATTTTAGTTTTATGTTCCAAGGAAGTCATGGTGCAGAAGTTCGTAACATGGGAGATCAATACATTTTTAATCACTTTAACAGTGCACAAGATTTTGATCCAGCGACAACTCCAAATCAAGAGTTCATAAAGGCAAAAATCTTTACGAATAGTATAGTACAAGATGCTTCTTATATTGCCTTAAGAAATGTGAATTTTGGTTACAATTTTTCAGAGGAGCTAGCATCAAAATTGAAGATGTCTAGTGCAAGAGTTTATTTCTCTGCACAAAATCTTTTATACTTAACAGCTGATGGCTATACAGGTTTTAACCCAGAGTCAATAAACACTACGAGTGCTACAACATATGGATACCAAAGAGCTGGTTCCCCTGTATTTAGTACAATGTCTATAGGTGTAAACGTACAGTTTTAAGGGATTATATAATTTAAAATAGAAAGTATTATGAAACAAATAAATTTATTACTAATTGCTGTTTTTGCTTTGAGTTTTGCCTCATGTGAAGACACTTTCTTAGCTCCAGAATTAGAAACTGGAATAAATGCTGAGAACTATTACACGACTGATTCTGAGATCCAAGCCGGTATCCTTAATATCTATGATGGAATTCAAGGAGTCAATGCTTTAAAAATCACGAATAACAATCTAAATCATGCTGTTCAGGTAGAGTTTTATCTAACTGAAATGAGAAGTGATAATACTGAAACAAAGAGTAATGAAGGTGAAGCTGCTCAATTTGAGTCTTTTACCATCGAATCTACAAATGGTATTGTTGCAGATTATTATAGAAGTTACTATAATGTAATCTTCAGAGCTAATTTAGTTTTAGACAAATTAGAATCAGCATCTCCAGAGAAAAAAGCGGCATTTGCTGCAGAAGCTAAGTTTTTAAGAGCTTATGCGTATTTTAATTTAGTGCGTCTTTACGGAGATATTCCATTGGTAGACGGATTAATTTCACCTTTAGACACTGAAACTGCTTTTACAAGAGTTTCTTCATCTTTAGTCTATGACTTAATTATTTCAGATCTTCAAGATGCGGTTGCCAACTTAAGTGATGGAGGTTCAAATGATCAAGCAAGTAAAGCTGCAGCAGAAGGAATCTTAGCAAAAGTATACTTGACTTTAGGTCGTTACAGTGAAGCACAGACATTATTAGAAAGTATTATGAGCCCATCCAGAGGTTTTGCTTTAGAGAGCGATTTCAAAGATGTTTTTTATAATGAAGGAAACAATGAAGTAATTTTTGCTATTGGATTTGTATCAAATTCGAACGATGATAGTCAAAATTTTTCTGCTGAATGGTTAAATGCTGTTGGAAGAACTAGTGGTGTTAATTATGCTTCATCAGATGCAAAAGAATTTTTGGATGCTAATGGTGGAAATAGAACAGCATTTTCTTATAGAGAAGACGCTGCTCAAGCTGGAAAGTATCAAGTAATAAAGTATCTTCCAAATGGTGATACTGATTTAGGTATTCCAGCTACTTCTTCGGATCCAACATCTGCAGGAAATGACTGGGTAGTTTTAAGATATTCTGACGTTTTATTAATGCATGTAGAAGCTGTAATGGCTGGTGGTGCAAGTACTTCGAGTTCAAATGCATTGGCTTCTTTTCAAACTGTTAGAAACAGAGCAGGTTTAACTGATGTTGTAACGAGTATTTCTAAACAAGAACTTTCAGATGAAAGAAGAGCAGAATTGGCTTTTGAAAATCACAGATTTTTCGATCTAATTCGTTTAGGATTGGCACAAGACGTACTTTCTACATTTTCATCTAATAATGGTTTGGGTTATTCTAGTACTGATCTTTTATTACCAATTCCTCAAGTTGAGATTGGTCTAAGTAATGGTTTATTAACTCAAAACCCTGGTTACTAATCAAATTAATATTTAATATTATGAAACATATAGCAAATACAATAAAATCAAATATTTTTAATTTTAAAATGTTAAGCCTTTTCGCTTTGGCTGGACTTATGTTTTCATGTGAAGACAATGTTCTTCCAGAAGCAAATTCAATCGAAGATTTAACACCACCTTCAGCAATGTTTTCCGCTTCGGAAAGTAATGGAGATTGGCAAACATTTGATTTTTCAAATCAATCTGTAAGTTCTACAACCTATGCATGGACCTTTGGAGATGGATCAACATCAACATCAAAAGACCCCTCTCATACCTACGCGGTAGAAGGTATCTATAATGTGACTTTAACTTCTTCAGATGCAAATGGATTGACAAGTTCTTTTTCAAGTGATGTTGAAGTAGTAGAACCTTTGGTACCAGTAATTTTACTTCCAGAAATTCTAGAAGCAAGTTTTGAAGACGGATCTTTAGATGGTACAGGTGATGGTCGTGATTCTTGGAGAACTGATTTAGGAGGTGTAATTCAAATTACATCAAGTCCAGTAAGAACAGGTTCGCAAGCAGCAAAGTTTCCTTCAGCAGGAGACCGAGCAGGATATCAAGAATTAGAAGTTTCACCAAACCAAGATTATGTATTAGAATATTACTATACTATGAAAACATCAGGAACTGGTCATATGACAGTTTCAGTTTTAGCAGGTGGTGGTCATTCTGATCCTAGTGCAGCAGTAGCAGCAACTATTGAGACTTTTGAAGGTACAGATCAAACTAGTTCTAACGACTATGTAAAAGTTGAACTACCTTTCAATTCTGGAAATAATACAACAGTATCTATCTATATGTTCAATGCTGGTGTTGAAAGTAGAGTAGATGACGTTTCTCTTAGATTACCATAATAATATTAAACTGTTAAACAATGTAAAAGTTTTCTTTTACATTGTTTAACCTTTATTAACTTTTCTATAAATTAGCTTTATATTATTTAAATATCTAAAAGAATCTATTTACTAATGAAACTCGAAATGCTTACTAAATACGAAAATGATAGTTTTCATAACAAAATTATTTCAAATATTAGAGATCTAATAAATTTGAAAAATCTAGAACCTGGAGATAAATTACCTTCAGAAAGAATGTTATCAGAGAAGTTTGATGTTTCAAGAAGTAGTGTACGTGAAGCAATTCAAAAATTAGAATTTTATGGTCTGCTAAAATCAATTCCACAAAGTGGAACATTTGTTGCCAATATTGGTGTAATAGCAATGAATGGTATGATCGAAGATATTCTTAGATTGGAAGATCCTGACTTTAAATCCTTGGTAGAAACAAGAATTCTACTAGAGTTAAAGACTGCAAGGTTGGCCGCTTTAAGAAGAACCGATAAAGATTTAGTAGAATTAAAAGTAGCCTTAGAAGCCTACGAAGAAAAAGTATTAAACGGTGAAGATGCCGTTCAAGAAGACTTATTATTTCATTTAGCGATTGCAAAAGCCAGTGGAAACAGTTCCATGAATAATTTTATGCTTATCATTATTCCAGAAATCATTACCAACTTCGCAAAATATCATGTTTGTGATAAAGGATTGGCGCATGAGGGAATCAAAGAGCATAAAGCTATTTTTGAAGCTATAGAAATGGGTAATCCAAAATTAGCCAAACAAAAAATGAAAGAACACTTCAAAGTTTTATATCAATATTGTTATAATCTGAAGTAAAAACAATCAAACTACAATGAAAATAAATGGCTTAAGATGGTGGATAATATTCCTCATATTTATCGCAACAGTAATTAATTATATAGACAGAACAGCTTTTGCACTTCTTTGGCCAGAGATGGGTAAGGATCTTGGAATGGATAATTCTGATTATGCAATCATGTTAAACGTTTTTATGGCAACTTATGCTGCAGGAAAATTTCTTTCTGGTAAATTATATGATAAAATTGGTACCCGTCTTGGTTTTACTGTTTCAATCATAGTTTGGTCTCTAGCATCTGCATTTCATGCATTTGCAAGAGGTTTAATCACGTTATCTATATTCAGAGGTTTACTTGGTCTAGGTGAAGCAGGTAATTGGCCAGGAGCTGTAAAAAGTAATGGAGAATGGTTTCCAGTTAAAGAAAGAGCCATTGCGCAAGGAATATTCAATTCTGGGGCCTCTATAGGTAATGTAATAGCACCTTTTGTAATCGTATATTTGTATGCAGCCTTTGGTTGGAAAACAACTTATATAATTTTAGGTGCAGTGGGATTATTATGGGTAATTCCATGGTTATTCTTAAATAGGTCAACTCCTGAAAAGCACCCATGGGTAACTCAAGAAGAAAGAGATTTAATTCTTGCTGATAGAATTGATAGAGATTCAAGTCCAGATGCTAAACCAACTAAAAGTTTATCCGTTTCAAAACTACTAAGTTATAAACAATCATGGGGTGTTCTCATGTGCCGTTTTTTTATTGAACCAATATGGTGGTTTTTTGCTGGTTGGATGCCAATTTACCTCAATAATACTTTTAATTTGAGTATTGAAGAAATAGCAGGTACAATGTGGATTTCCTATCTTATGGCAGCAGCAGGTAGTTTAGTAGGAGGATGGTTTTCAGGTTATCTAATGCAAACCAAATCAGTAGATTCTTCAAGAAAGATTACTATAGCTTTGGGTGGTTTGTTAGTTTTTTTAGGTTTCATAGGTATTATACTTCTAGTAGGTGAAAATAATTTTATGACTTTTATCTATTTAGCTGGTTTAGTACTTTTTGGTTTCCAATTCGCAATTGGAAACATACAAACAATATCTAGCGATTTATTTAGAGGTCCTTCCGTTGGAACATTAGCAGGTTTGGCTGGTACTGTAGCAGCAGTTTCACCAATGATTATGAATTGGTTTATTGGTAGAATTACCACGGAGTCTTATACCCCTGCATTTATTGCCATAACAATATCCGTCATATTAGGAGTTCTTTCAATTTTTATTTTAATTAATAAAATTGAACCTGTAAGAAAAACAATAAAAGAATAAAATAAATAATAATAAAAAATAAAATGAGTAATACAAATAATAAAGTAGCTGTTATAACAGGAGCTACAGGCGGAATTGGTTTTGAAGTTGCCAAAAGATTAGGAAATGATGGTTTCACAGTTGTATTAAATGGTATTGAGGATCAAGCTGGAGCTGACAGAGTAGCAGAATTAACCGCTCTAGGAATTAATGCAGAGTATAGAGGTTTTGATGTTACCGACGAGCATGCAGTAACTTCAAACATCACAGCGATTGGAGATAAGTATGGAAAAATTGATGTTCTTGTAAACAATGCAGGTGGATTGGGTGGAAGATCTCGTTTTGAAGAGATGACTACTGAATTCTATAGATTTGTAATGGCTTTAAACTTAGATTCAACATTTTTTGCATCTAGAGCAGCAATTCCATTTTTAAAGAAAAGTGAGTATGCATCGATTGTTAATTATACTTCAAATGCGGGATGGAACGCAGGAGGCCCAGGAGCTGGTATCTACGGAACTTCCAAAGCAGGTGTTCATGCCATTACAAGAGCATTGGCAAAAGATTTAGCAGAATACGGGATTCGTGTAAATGCAGTTTCTCCAGGAACCATTGACACCCCATTTCATGCACAAATTAAAGCAACAAAACCAGAAGTGTTTGCTTCATGGAAAAATAATATTATGTTAGGTAGACTCGGACAACCAGAAGATATTGCTGGTGTTGTTTCTTTCTTAGCAAGTAAAGATGCCGCTTTTATGACCGCAGAAACCATTCAAATTGGTGGGGGTCAAGCATTAGGTATCTAAGATTTTTTTATTTTAATTTGAATTAAACCTCCTCTTTATTTACTTAAAGGGAGGTTTTTTATATTTAACAATACATTACATACTTCTTGATATTCCAACTTCTAACCCTCTTAATTCAGCCAATCCTCTCAATCTTCCAATACTAGAATACCCAGGGTTGGTGAATTTATTTAAGTCGTCTAGCATTTGGTGGCCATGGTCAGGCCTCATTGGAATTATACAGTCCAATCTTCCAGCTTTAGATCTTCTTCTTTCTTCCAATACAACTAATTTTACAATATTATACATGTCAACATTTCCTTCTAAATGGTTGGCTTCATAAAAATTGCCTTTGTCATCTCTTTGTGTGCTTCTTAAATGTAAGAAATGAACTCTATCTGCAAATTGTTTAAATATTCCCATCAAATCATTGTCCTTATGAACACCCAAAGAACCTGTACAAAAAGTGATTCCGTTAGCATTATCTGGAACTTGAGTAAATAAATATTCGAAATCCTCTTCTTTACTTACAACTCTAGGTAATCCTAAAATTGGAATTGGAGGATCGTCTGGATGAATGCACATTAAAATATTGTTCTTGGATGCGACTGGTATAATTTCTTTTAAAAAGGAAACTAGATTTTCTTTTAATTTTGTGCTGCTTATTTTACTATAAGTATTTATAATTTTTTTGAACTGTGCTAAAGAATATCCTTCTTCTGCACCCGGTAGACCTGCAATAATATTATTGCTTAAACTTTTTATCTCAGCTTTTGTAAGCCTATTATAATAAGCTTGTGCTTCCCTTTGTCTTGTATCTGTATATGAGGACTTAGCATCTGATCTTTTTAAAATAAAAAGATCAAATGCAGCAAATGCGGTAGCATTAAATTGCAATGCTTTAGAACCGTCTTCAACTTCATAATCCAATGATGTTCTTGTCCAATCTAAAACAGGCATAAAATTATAGCACACGATCGAAATACCACAACTCGCTAAGTTTTCAATACTTTTTTTGTAATTATCTATAAAAACTTGAAATTCCCCTGAACGTGTTTTAATATTTTCATGTACTGGAATACTTTCAACAACACTCCATGTAAGACCTGATTCTTCTATTATTTTTTGGCGTAATTTAATAGCTTCAATGGTCCAAACTTGTCCGTTTGGAATATGATGTAATGCCGAAACGATTCCTGTTGCTCCTGCTTGTTTTATATCTGATAATTTTACAACGTCCTTTGGACCGAACCAGCGCCATGTTTGTTCCATTATTTTTATAACTATTGATTATACGCCACTATATGCACTAAATCCTCCATCAATTGGAATTACGATTCCTGTTACAAATTTTGATGCATCTGAACATAGATAATGTATTGCTCCATTTAACTCGTCAGCATTTCCAAAACGATTCATTGGCGTGTTTTTAATAATTGTATTTCCTCTATCGGTATAACTTCCGTCTTCATTTGTTAACAAAGATCTGTTTTGATTCCCTATAAAAAAACCTGGAGCAATAGCATTTACTCGCATACCATCTCCATATTTTTGAGTCAATTCTACAGCCATCCATTTTGTAAAATTATCAACTGCAGCCTTAGAGGTGGAATATCCCATTATTCTAGTTATAGCCCTTTCAGCAGCCATTGAAGATAGGTTAATAATGACTCCTTTTTTCGTTAATGCCATTTCTTTTCCAAACACCAAAGAAGGTAGAATCGTACCAAATAAATTTAAATCGATAACTTGTTTGAATTGCGCTATATCAACATCAAAAACGGATTGATCCAAACCGATAGTTGCTCCAGGTTTATTTCCACCTGCAGCATTTATTAACACATCGATCTTACCATACTTTTTTTGGATCTTTTTTGATACCTCTTTAAGTGTTTCTTCCTCTACCACATTACAAACGTAACCATCAATTTTTTTACTTATTTTTTTTAAATCATTTATTCTATCAAATAATTGGGCCTCTTTGTAATGTAATAAAATTACTGTTGCATTGTTTTCTAATAGGTATTTTGCAATTCCACCCCCAAGAATTCCACAGCCACCAGTTACAAGAATTACTTTATTGTCTAGTTTAAATAAGTTCATTTTTTAATTTTAATTAATTTGTTTTATAATTTAATTTGGAGGATAACAAAGTAATAGTTTTGATGAAGTTTTAGAAAAAAAAGTAACTTCTGAAATAGCCGCAGAAATAAATAGTTCATCCCCTTGAGTATATTTATACTCCGTGCCATTACAACTTAGTGTTCCTGCACCTGAATAAATAACAACAACATAGAAACATTCGTTGCCTTTAAGGGTGTATTTACCCTCTAAATGTAATTCATTTAAACCAAAACAATTGGTATGTTTTTTATTAAATATAGTTTTTAAAGTAAACTCTTTTGAACTCTCAAGAACTTCAGGTGTTATTTTCCATTCATTTAAAGCTTCTTTCATGGTGTAGGTATTGTAGTGAAAACATTCCAGCATTTTTTCTTCCCCTACGCCTTGATGGATTAGTTCAGGTCCAATTTTTAAACCACTTGGAGTTGTTTTTTCAACACGCATTGTATAATCGGTAGGTTCTTGAACCTCCATTAAAAAACAACCACTTCCAATAGCATGTGGTACTCCTCCATAAATCATAAAAGCATCACCAACTTTTACTTCAATTTTATGTAAGCAGTTTAACATTTCTTGAATACTTTGAGCTTCAAAATGTGATTTCCAAATCTCTTTAGTCACCTGTTTCTTAAATCCCATGTATATATAACTTTTCTCTCCATTTATTTCACGAGTATTCAATACATACCATGACTCTGTTTTACCAAATTCTGAATTCAATATAGTTTTAGCATACTGCTTATCTGGATGCACTTGAATTGTTAAACGCTCCATGGAGTCTAGCATTTTAATAAGCACTCCTGTTGTTCCGTACTTTTGAGCTAGTTTTGTACCTAGATATAATTCTAGATTGGAATCAATTAAATCTTTTAGAGGCAAAACTCCATCATCGGTTTCTACAAGAGAAAGCCCTTCATTTTTAGGTCTGTTTTTTCCACGTGCTGTAATGGTAGACATGATCCATTCTTCTGGCATGTTTCCATCTGTTTCTGTAGATGTTTTCTTCCAACGATCAATCAAAGCACCACCTTGGTAGGTTCTCCAAACTCTGTTAAAAGTTTGTTTTAAAGGTATATGTGCATATTTTTGTAAATGTTCATTCATGTTCTCTAAGTCTTCTGAAAGGTATTCTGTAAGTTTATAAACTGTGTTGTATTACATTACGAACTTTATAAATCCATTGAACGCTATATATAGCATATAGCAATTAAAAATAAAGGTAGCTCCTAGTGCTATATTAAACCCTATTTTAACTTTATGTGTTTTCATTACCTCTGATTTATTCAATAAAATAATTAGAAACAATGTTATTAGTGGCATTACAAATGGACTTAATGCTTGAGAAGCAATTAAAATCCATACAGGTTTACCACCTAAAACAGGTACAATTAAACTTGACATTGCTACTAGAACTACGATGAACTTAAACAACGGTCTTTTCATATCTCTTGACTTTCCTGTATAATCTGCAATTAGCCAAGGAAATAATAATAGATTTGGAAAAATGGATGATAATCCAGCCCCAATAATTCCTAAAGTGAATAACGTCAATGCAAAGTTTCCAGCCCAAGGACCTAGTGCGTTCATCATATCTATAGCACTATCGACCTTGGTCCCTGTAAAATAAAGTGTTCCTGTAGCGCTAATCATGATTGCCAGACTAATTAAAAAAGTCATAATCATAGAAGACATCGCATCTTTATTTTCTTTCTTTAAATCACTTAATCCCCAACCTTGTTCTTGTACCAAAATACTACGTGATGCCAAGCAAACACCAGCCATGGTAGTTCCTACCATACCTGCAATAATTAACCCTGTATTATCTCCTTTTGGTAGTTCTGGGAAAAATTCCATGATAGATACTCCAGACTCTTTGACAACCATAAAGCTTGTAATTAAAAAAGCGAATGCCATAAAACCAACCAATGCACTCATTACTTTAATGAAATTTTGATGTTTTCCAGTCCAAAAAAGAGCAATTAAAAGCGCTATAAAAAAAACACAAACAATCGGTTCATTTAAAAATGAAATAGACGTTTTTACAGAGATCCATTCTATAGTTACTTCTGTAACCACCCCCATAACTCCAATACAAGACGAAACTATAGAAACCCCAAGTGCTGTAATAATAAATATGGTGATAGATTTTCCAAACATCTTTTTAAAATTAAACATAAGAGTGTTTCCAGAAACAATTGTCAATTTACTAATTGCAATCAGTAGAAAGTAAGTGAAAAAACAAGAAAGTAATAGTGCCCAAGATAGGCTTAATCCAAATTTTGATCCAGATACCACCATTGAAGTTACACTACCGGTTCCTACAACATAACCAATAATGAAAAAAGCGGGCCCAAAGTCCTTTAATCTTTTTTTTGCTTTTTCTAGGTATGTAATAATGTTTTCTAACATTTTATTTTTTTTTAATTTAATGAATCTTTTTCTAAAAGTTTTATTTCAATAAAATCTATATTATGAATATCAATTACATCTCATTCATTGAAAATCATATGTGTAAAATAAGTTAATTAAACAAAATATAATTATTTCATAACAATATTTTAAAAATCTTTAAATCAAGTATTTACAGTTTTTTACTTTTTTTTGTGAAATAATTAACATTTTCTTTTTTTATTCAAATAAAAGTTATTAATTTTGGAAAACCAGATTGGTTTACCAGTTTGGTTTACCAAATATATGTAATTTTTAGATATATTATGAAAAAGGTAAACGTTTATTTTTACTTTAAAACCACACTAATAGTAAAAACAAGCGAATTGCATAACCATAAAACAAGAAGTTTGAAATTGCTAATTGTTTTTATTAATGGTTTTGAATGTTGATGTATAGTTCAATAAAAAAGAGAATCTACTCAAAAAAGATAAAAGTAGAAGTTATCCATTTTAAAATTAAATAGAAATTATGAAGTTAAAATTTAAAATTACATTGTTATTGGCAATGTTAATCAACGTCTGTATGTTTGCGCAGGAGGCTTACACTTTAAAAGGTAAGGTAATATCGCAAGCAGACAATGAATCCTTGCCTGGAGTTTCTGTTAGGATTCAAAATACAGCATCAGGAACTGAAACTGATCTTGATGGTAATTATTCCATTCAAGTTAAAAGTGGTGCAGTTTTAGAATTTGCTTACCTAGGGTATGCCACCCAGTTGGTAACTATAACAGATCAGAAAACTTTGAACATAAGCATGGTAGAAGATGCGAATGAGTTAGATGAAATTGTAGTAGTAGGGTATGGTTCTCGGAAAAAAAGTGACATTACAGGTGCTGTGTCATCAGTTACCACTGATGAGTTAAATGCTTTTCCAGTGTTAAATGCAGCACAAGCATTACAAGGTCGTGCAGCTGGTGTAGTTGTTCAATCTAATAATGGTGGCGAGCCTGGAGCTCCTATTAGCATCAAAATTAGAGGAAATACATCTATTAGTGCAAGTAGTTCTCCTTTAATTGTAGTAGATGGTTTTGTTGGAGCAAGTATGCCTCAAGCAAATGACATTAAATCTTTAGAAGTGTTAAAAGATGCATCAGCAACTGCTATTTATGGTTCTAGAGGATCAAATGGAGTCGTATTAGTTACTACTAAAAAAGGTAGAGGAGGAAAGCTCTCTATTGAGTTGAATACTACTTATGCTGTTCAAAATACTGCTAATAAATTAGATTTATTAAATGCAGATGACTTTGCTACATATCAGCAACAAGTATTTAATAATGAAGCACTAACAGCCGGTGTTTCACCTGCAACGTATACGCAAGGAACTGAGAATACAGATTGGCAAGATTTAATTTACAGATCAGGTAGTACTACCAATCATCAAATTTCTCTTTCTGGAGGTTCAGAAAAAGTTAATGTTTACGCATCAGGGAACTATTTTAAACAAGATGGTATTGTGGTTAATTCTGGTTTTGAAAAAGCAACTTTCTTAACAAATGTAGATGCACAAGTAAATGATAAATTAAAATTAGGATTGAGCCTTTTTGGTAGTAGAGGTACTAAAAATGGAATTCCAACTCAATCAACAGGTAGTGTTACAGTCGGTAACGATGACGTAATTGGTTTGGCAATGAGATTTAGACCTGATTTTGGTATTAGAGCAGCAGATGGTAGCTATACAGTAGATACTAGGGGAGATTTTCTTGATAATCCTTATGCAGTTGCCACTGAAAGAATCAATGAAATAATTACAGATAATTTTAGAGCAAATACTTTTCTAGATTATGAAATTATTAAAGGACTAAGTTTTAAAACAACTTTTGGTTTTAAATCGATTAATCAAAGGGGAGGTCTTTACTTACCATCAACATTAATTGTTACTGCAGGTCAAAAAGGTGGAGAAGCAACTATTGCAAATTCTCAATCTAACACTGTTTTAAGTGAAAATTATTTAACATATACTAAAGAGATTGGTAAAGGGAATTTAACTTTATTAGGAGGATATTCTTATCAAAAGAGCACTAACCAACAATTTGCAGCAGGAGCTCAAGGGTTTCCCTCAAATAGTTTAGGTTTTAGCAATTTAGCAGCAGGTTCAGTTGCTTTAACACCTACATCATCTTTTACAGAATCAGAAATTCAATCTCAATTTGGTAGATTAAATTATGATTATGACGACAAATATCTATTAACTGCAACATTAAGAAGAGACGGAGCCTCTAATTTCTCTAAAAATGAGAAGTATGCAATTTTTCCTTCAGCAGCTTTAGGTTGGAAAATTTCTAATGAAAGTTTTTTACAAGATGTAGAATCTATTTCTAATTTAAAATTAAGAGCAAGTTGGGGACAAACAGGAAACCAAGCTATTTCTGCATATCAATCTTTAGCTAGTTTGAGTGCTATCTATTCTTCTATAGGTGGGCAACAAGTTAGTGCGGTTACACCAAACCAACCATCTAATCCTGATTTAAAGTGGGAAACTTCTACTCAAACAAATATTGGTATAGATTTGGGGTTACTTAACAACAAAATCAATCTTTCTTTAGATTATTATAATATTGACACTAATGATTTAATTATGGCAAATACTGGATTCCCTACTTACTTTGGGTTTTTAAATTCTCAAATTTTAGCTAATGTAGGTGAAATTAATAATTCAGGTTTTGAAATATCTGTAAATGCTAAAATTATTTCTAACGAAAACTTTAATTGGAGTACAGACTTTAACCTTGCAACTAACAAAAACGAAGTAGTAAGCTTAATAAACAATGCAGATTTATTTAATAGTGCTGCTCCAAGTTACTTTAGTGTTGGTGACACTTATGTTTTAAGAGAAGGAGAAGCTGTAGGTCTTTTTTGGGGTTATGATTATGCAGGTATTCACCAAGGAGGTGCATTACCAGCAGGTACAGTAGGTGCTACATCAAATACTTTAGCAGGAGATCCATTATTTAGAGATATAGATGGAGATGGTTCAATTGGTGCAGGAGATCAAACAACTATTGGAGATCCTAATGCAGATTATACTTTTGGTATTACCAATAATTTTTCTTACAAGAATTGGGATTTAAACATTTTTATTCAGGGTTCTCAAGGTGGAGAAATTTTTAATATGACTAATGTTCAGTTACATAACGGAGATTCAAATACTACGTATGATTATTTTAATGCTTCTCAAAATGGATCTGCACCTCGTGCAGGAAATAATTCTGATAGAGAGATATCTTCTCGTTTTGTAGAAGATGGTAGTTATATTAGATTAAAGAATATTGCAGTTAGTTATAATTTAGATTCAGATATTGTTGAAAAATTAGGAGCAGATAACATTAGATTATCTTTGAGTGCACAAAACTTATTAACGATTACTGATTATTCTGGTTTAGATCCTGAAGTGAGTTATTTTGGAGGTTCTGGTGCAAATAATACTAAAAGAAATACAGCTCAAGGGCATGATTTCGGGAATTATCCAACGTTACAATCTGTTAATTTCAGCTTGAATATAAAATTTTAATCAATAATTTAAAAACATAAAAATATGAAAACACATAAATATTTATTCTTATTGATACTAGGTTTATCAATAATTGGATGCTCTGATCTAGAAGAAGAGCCTCAAGGATTATTAGCTCCGGAAGGTTTTTTTCAATCTACTGATGATATACAAGTTGCAATAAATGCTACCTACGCACACGCACTTAATGAACAAGTTTGGGGAAGAAAATTGTCCAATGCATTAATGTTACGCTCAGATATGGCAGCTTTTAGACCAACAGGTACTACTACAAGGAGAGTAGAAATGGATACTCATACCATAACAGATAACAATGAGATGGTTTATGACCCTTGGAATAGAATTTATAGAGGAATTGCGGCAGCTAATGAAGCGATTTCAGGAGCAGAATTAGTGGATGCTCCAGATTCTGAAAAAAACCCCGTTGTTGCACAAGCTTATTTTATGAGAGCATTTTATTATTTTCATTTAGTGAGATTATTTGGAGAAGTTCCTTATTTAACAGAGCCAGTTACAGCTACAACTGCTGAAGCAATGGCATCTATTTCTAAAACTTCAGTAGAAGATGTTTATGACGGTATTATTTCAGATTTAATGTTTGCTGAGACTAATTTGCCAGATCAACAATCAACAAGAGCTTTACCTTCTAAAGGGGCGGCAAAGTCTTATCTAGCATTAGTGTATTTGACTAGAGCAGGAACTAGTGGTACATCTGATTTCCAATTAGCTTTTGACAAGGCACAAGAAGTTATTAATAATAAAGGAACTTACGGTTTTGATTTAGATTCAGACTTTCAAAACTTATTTAATGCAGATGCAATAGATGGTTCACCTGAGCCAATATTTTCATTAGATTATAATAATTTTGAAGCTTCTGATAATGCTTATGATCAGATAGCACCAATGACTGGTATTAGAAATAATTACAGACATGGAGCAGGTAACGGTGGTTGGGCTCAAGTAGTACCAGAAATAAAAGTATTTAACGAATGGCCTTCAGGAGATTATAGAAGAGCTGTAAGTTTTGATGATAAAGCTGTTTTCTTAGGTGATCATGATTCTGACCCTAGCACACCAGATACAGTAGAAGAAATTGATTATACTCAATTTGGAACTGCACCTGGTTCTATCCACTCACAAGCTTTACCTAGACCATTTATTGCAAAATATTACCGTTTTCCTGGAGCATTTGCTCGTGGTTCCGTTAGAGCAACTAGCCTTAACTGTTCTATGATGCGTTATGCAGAAGTATTGTTAATAGCAGCAGAGGCAGCGGTAGAAATTAATAATAATTCAGCAGCAGTTCAATATGTTAATGAAGTAAGAACTAGAGCTAGAGCTGGGGGATCTTGGGTAAATGATTACTCAAATACATCAACACCTGCAAATATTTCTGGTACTGTTACTGCTAATGATGTATTAGAAGAACGTAGATTAGAACTCGCTTTTGAAGGTAAAAGATGGTATGACATTGCAAGAAGAAGAATTGGTACACAAGCATTTGGTGTAAATGGACTTGAGGTTAGACCAGATTTTACGGATGCAGATTACTTAACACCAATACCTATTACAGCAATAAATAGTAACCCAAACTTAGGAAATTAAATTTTCTAAATTATAAGAACAATGATTAAACTATACTGACTTTAAGTTAGGTCAGTATATGTTTTTTTAAATTTTAAAGTAAAAGGGTCTATTAGTTTTATAAGATTATTTGAATTATTTTTTTAGAGTCTTATCAAAATGAATGTATTTTGATAAGGCTCTAATTTTTTTAAATCACTCATTTTTCCGGTTTTCAAAAGTTTACATTATCCGATTAATAACCTATTAAAAAGTAAAAAAAAACATGACAATGAAAAAAAATATAGAAAAAATAGCTGTTATAACAGGAGCTACAGGCGGAATTGGTTTTGAAGTTGCCAAAAGATTAGGAAATGATGGTTTCACAGTTGTATTAAATGGTATTGAGGATCAAGCTGGAGCTGA
>Ga0206677_10000253_pt1 | contig 49238 bp, 40 predicted proteins | sample M130m12015metaG_FD_155475 | JGI IMG/M metagenome (GOLD analysis project Ga0206677, IMG submission 155475) | Ammonia-oxidizing marine archaeal communities from Monterey Bay, California, United States - M1 30m 12015 | ecosystem: Environmental > Aquatic > Marine > Intertidal zone | place: USA...
AAGCGTCGGCTTCATAGTGTATAGGCGGCTGGGTTGAATCGGAGGCAATTCCTCCGGGTGAGTAAATGACTGAAGAAGGGACAATCACTCCAGAGATTCAAATCAATCAACTTGAAGACGCTCTAGCAACGGAAACAGACCGTTTGAAAAAGCTCTTTGCTGCATATGAAGCACAAGAAAAAGAACTTGTCGATGCACGTGCAGAAATTGAAGTTCTAGAAAAAGAAATTATCGATAAAGAAATCGAGCGAGAAGCACAAGAATCACTTATCGCAGAGAAAGATTTCAGAATCCGTGAACTCGAAATGAAGGCCACAAAGGCAGACAAGCGTGTTGAACATCTTCAACCAGCCCTCCAAACAATGGAAGAAAAATACTCACGTGAAAAAGATCGTCTTGGCAAAGTTTTCGGCATTGCAGAAGAACTTGACAATGATCTGAAACTCGCTGTCACTGAGATGAAAGCAAGAGATGACTGGTACGTATCTCACATGACACTCTTCGAGGACCTCAACAAGGCCATCAAGGAACGATATGAGATGATTGAACGAGCTGTCGAATCTGAGCGTCAATCTCAACACATGTCTCGTGCCTTCACAGAAAGAATGGACGAGATGGTTGAAGCCAGAGCAGAAGAAATGACGAATCAAGAGCCTGAAGCACCTGATGAAGAGGCTGATGAACCTGAAGAAGTTGTTGAAGAAACATCTCCTGAAGAAACAACCGAAGAACCTCAAGAAGAAACTCCTGAAGAAGCCGTCGAAGAAGAAGTTGCTGAAACTTCCGAAGAACCTGCAACATGGAATGCTGATGTCGATCCATGGGCAGATAACTGAGGTGATTGAAGTTGGGAGGCCTCGCTCAAGGAGGTCATGCTCCAGTTGGAACGTTTTTACTTGCAGGGATTGCAATTCTTGTAGGTGGAATCTATCTTGATTCATTGTATGGGCTAATGCCTTTGGCCGGTGTTCTTTGCCTCATGATTTCCGCATTCTTTGCTAATTTCTGGAGAGATCCTGACCGACCTATACCGCAAGAAGCAGGCGTTCTTGTTTCACCTGCTGATGGACATGTTATGTTCGCCCGAAGAGAGCGAGCAACTGGCCGCCGTCCGTCGAAAGAAGAGCGTGAATCCTCGTCCATTGAAACCGATGTCCATACAGGTGACTGGTATCCTCAACCATGTGAAAATCCACTTGACTTTACAACAGAACAACGATTTGAACCAGCAGATACACCAGGTCCGGATGATGTCTGGAGAGTTGCGATCTTTATGTCTCCACTTGATGTTCACGTGAATCGAGTTCCTTTCGATTCAACGATTGTTGCTATGGAGCACAGAACAGGAAAAGGTCGTCGAAGAGGTCCTTTCGCACCAGCATTCCGAAAAGAAAGCGAATACAATGAGCGTGTTCGAACTGTTCTCGAGGGTGAAGATGGCGGTCGAATCGAAGTTATGCAGATTTCAGGGGCACTCGCCAGAACAATTGTTCCATGGACAGGTGTAGGAGATACTCTACGTCGTGGCGAACGCTACGGTATGATTCGGCTAGGAAGTCGAGTCGATGTTCGAGTTCCAGCATCGCTGTATGCACCGAATGTAATTTCTGCCGAGGATGAAGATTCAGCATATCCTAAAGGACAATTTATCAAAGCCGGATTAGATATCATCTTCAAACCAATACCGGATGAAGAGTGATCTCAAGGAAGGGATATCATGCTAGACCGTCATTCGTCAACCCTCCTTGGTGGAGATGAAAAGAGTCTGAAAATTCACGACTTGGTCAAAGCTCCAGCGAATACTCCTTGGGCAAAAGAGCGTCAACAATCTTGGGATGCAAGTAAACCGGCCACTGTATATCACACTCCCGAAATGACTGCTGATGGCGAACCATGTACTGCAGTCACTGTAATTTTACGAACTAAAGGCTGCCATTGGTGGTGGTCTTCAGGATGTACGTTCTGTGGTTACTTCAACGACACTCGTGATGATGTAACAAGCGAAGATCTTCATGCTCAATGGAACGAAGCGAAGGAAAAGTACAATGATTTTGAAGGCCATTCAATGGTTAAAGTCTACACATCCGGTTCACTTCTTGAAGATCGTGAAATACCGGTTGATTTCCAAGAAACCGTTCTATCAGACTGCCATCGTCTCGGGAAAGAACTGATTGTAGAAAGTCGTACTGAGCAATTAACAGATGAAAAATTAGCCTGGGCATCGAAACTAAATCCATCTTTTACAGTTGCGATTGGACTCGAGGCATACGATGACGAAGTACTTCGTTTCCATGTCAACAAAGGATTCTCTGTCGCCTCTTGGGATAGGGCGGTTGAATGTCTAGAACGTCATAATCTGAGGATTAAGACATATTTGATGTTCAAGCCACCGTTTATGAGCGAAGCCGATGCGTTAGATCACTGCATTACATGGATTGAATCTGTAGCAGAAAAGAGCGATGAAATCTCAATAAATCCGATGAACATTCAGCGAGGGACAGTTATCGATCGCCTACATCGTCATCAAGAATACAGACCTCCGTGGCTGTGGTCATTGGTCGAACTCATCCAGAAAAGCCATCATATTGTTCATCCAAATGGTGGAATGAACGGCGATGAAGATCAGATTTCGCGTCTTATTATTCACCCAACCGCTGGCGGTAAAATCAGAGGTTCTCACAACTGTGGCGCTTGCGATCCTGAGGTTGTAGCAGCAATCGAAAGGTATGCTGTTTCAGGCTCTCTGGATGAGTTTACAGGTATTGATTGTGAGTGCAAATCACTATGGCGCAAGGAATTAGAAAACGATCGCACAATCCCAGTTCCATTAGGTACCTCTCGGCAAAGAAGAGGCTCCATTATCGAAATGCTCCGCTCATCTTGAAACACCAAATATACCGCCTTGTTCGATGTATGGTATAGTGAATGTTTATCACCACGTTTCAAGTCGCAAACATGTCCATCTCGGATTCATTTAGGTGATGCAATGTCGAATAGTACAGAACTCCCCGATGCAGTCATAGGAACTGCGGAACCATCGTCCAGTCGAATTATGTTGGTTTTGCTCACTGTAATGGCCATTGGAATGTTCGGCCTTTTCAGCACAATCTTTGGATGGGACAACATTCCGGTCATCGGGGACATCGTTCCATTAATGGCAAATCTTGGTGGGTCAGGAATCTGGTATTACCTTCTTGGATTCATCATTGGAATTGGAGCAATTGTCTCCACATTAGCGGGAGAGGTAATCTCGAAGTAGGTGGTTTGAATGGAAGCAGTATTTATCGCATTATTTTTCTTCTTTACCGTTGTTGGGTTTTCAACATTTTATCTCCAGAAAGGAATTGGCACAATGGCCGATCCAATGCGCCAATTTGGATTATTCCTTCTCAATAAGGCACCAGCAGGTGTCGTTGACCTTTTCAATGATGAAAAGGGCAGCGGGGCAAAGACTTGGATGAATCTTGGAATGATTTGGCTGACTCTTGCAGGTATCGGGACGTTCCTTTCTCTCTGGCATGATTATGATGGAAGTGCTCTCGACTCCCTTGCGAGCATCGGATGGGCATACGATGATGGAAGTGCTCTCGACACCTTTGTCAATGCAACATTGGTTACAGGCCTTTTCTCTATTCTTCTCGGCGGCGGCCTTGTCGCTGTTGCACGAAGTGGTGCAGGTAAACTTGCCAGTGAATCTAATGCAAGCCTAACAGCTCTGCTCTTCAGTGTACTCACAGCAATAGCCCTTCTCCTTCCAACGCTTCTCGGTCTTTTGACAGAACTTAGCACAGAGAACGAGACACTTCTCCAAGATTTGTTCATGCATTCACTGCGTGCATTCATCGTCATTGCAGTTATGATCAACGTATTACTCACGGTCGCTCAACGTAAGGGCGAGACAATTCAAGCAAGCAACTGGTTTGTATTCATGGCTCTTGCATCCTTCATCTTCGGGTCTCAATTCCGCTTCTTTGGCGAGTTGACTGACACCACACAAGTCGTCTGGCTTGGTGAAAGAATGACTCAATCATGGGTTATGATTTCTCTCTTCTTTGCAGTCGCATACCATTTGGTTCCGCGTGCAGCAAGCCGCCCAATCTGGTCTGACTCGATGACAAAGGCAAGCATGCTCCTTCTCTTCATCACGCTACCACCGTTCATGATGACTTCAGCAGATGCGGGCACATTACTCGAAAATCTCGGCGCTATCCTAATGACGCTGGCTCTTCTTCCTATCTTTGCAGGTTCGGTCAACATCATCATGACAGCAGCAGGAAACGCCACTGGCATCGTCGCACGACCAGGTGCAATGGCAGCAACACTTGCAATGATTGCGTTCCCAATATTTGCTATCGGAGGCTACTTCACATCTCTGGATGTTTTCATTGGTTTGGGAACACTCAACGATATGGCCACAACTGTTGACATCGGATTCCTTTGGACAGTAGGCGGCCTCATGGCAGTTGCCTGTATCAGCGAATCATATCCACTCGCTGCAAACCGACAGTTGTCTTCTTCTTCCTCAGCATCTCTAACCACACTCTTAGTTGCCTTTGGTGGCATCACCTCAACAGTGGCTAAGATCATGGGAGACTTCACAGAAAAGGCACTTCTGGATTCTGGCAGTGAAGATGTGGTAATGACCGACGGTGGATTCAGCCTTACTGCAGCAGTATTGTTCTATGTTACTTCGATTGGAATCATTCTCCTCTTCATGAACCTCATCAAAACCTCAGTCGGTGGAATGAAGACCGACACGACTGCACCAACAACCTCTGATATTGCCCGTTATTCTCTTCAAACAGGTGAATCCTCAATCCGTAAACTCTTGCAGCGAGGCGTCGGTGTTGACACCGTTCTTGTAGTCGGAGACGATGTTGAAGACGAAGGAGGAGTCGAAATTATCGAAGTATCCTCAACACTTCATAACGATGAGGTTACAGAATTCCCAGTCGTTAAAACCGAACTAGAGATGCTCTCTGATTACTTGGAAAAGAAAGGGATGACAATTTTTGAGTTCTTCAATTCCATTGACTTGGATGATTCAGGTGCAATCGATGGATATGAACTCCAACAGGCTCTTCTTAATTCAAAGATTGCAGACCTCCCTCCATGGGATGTAATGAAGCTCATGGAAATGATTGATCTCGATGGTGATGGCCGAATCAACCTCCCTGAATTAGACATTGCAATTGCCCGTGTTCGACCAAACCCATTCTCTGAAGAAGAGTGATTCTAGGCGGGTTCTCCGTGCGAATTGGACTGGTCGGAAAACCGAACGTAGGGAAGTCAACCTTCTTTGCAGCATCTACGCTTATCTCTGTTGATATTGCGAATTATCCGTTCTGTACAATAGATCCTAACGTGGGAATTTCGTTTATTCCGAGTCGACTCCCATGTCCATGCGGTGAACTCCGTGCACGCTTAGAAGAGGATGGAAGAGCCGAATTATCCTCTGATCGGGGTGGAAGTATCTGTACTCCGCGAACAGGATCGTGCGAATCTCATCAAAGATATGTCCCCTGTATGCTCGTTGATGTTGCAGGACTTGTCCCAGGTGCAAGCGAGGGAAGAGGAAGAGGAAACGCCTTCCTTTCAGACCTTGCAGAATGCCATGCACTGATTCAAGTCATCGATGTCGCAGGTACAACCGATGCAGAAGGGAATCCGATAGGTGCTGGGAAATCAAAAGAAGAGGCAATAGAACAAGCTCTCGCAGAAGTATCTTTCCTAACAAACGAATTAGATGCTTGGATTCTTAGCCTTCTCAAAGACGGTTGGGTACGCGGTGCTCGAAAAATACAAGCTGAAGGAGTGAAAGGCTTCATTCAATTCCTTCACGACCGCCTTTCAGGATTAGGAGCAACGCAGAGTATCTGCCAACGCTCGTTTGACTCTTTCTTTTCGCAACATGGAGACATGACCTCGCCATGGGATTGGTCTGATGATATTCTTGGTATTCTAGCATCCTCCGTTCGTGTTCATCTGTTTCCTCTTTTCATTGCAGGAAACAAAGCTGACCTCGCTCCAGAAGGTGTCATCGAGCACTTATCAGAAGTCATACCTCAGTTCATACCATGTTCAGCGGAGACTGAGTTTGCACTACGTAAGGCATCTGAAGCAGGTTTTATTGACTATACGTCGGGAGAATCATCGTTCTCTATTCCTGATGCTAGTCTCCTCAATGAGGCTCAAACAAAGGGCCTAGGGCTGCTTCAACAGAGATTAACATCTATGGGCGATACTGGGCTTAACAGATTACTCGATAAGGTTCTGTTCGATGAACTCGATCGAATCGTCGTTTACCCTGTTCAAGATGAATCGCATTGGACCGATGGGGATGGTAACGTACTGCCAGACGCCCTAGTTGTTGAATCGAATATACAGGCCAAAGAAGTCGCATACAAAGTTCACAGCGATCTTGGTGATGGTTTCATCAAAGGTGTTGATGGACGTACTCGAAGAATCGTTGGAGCAGAACATGAACTATCTGATGGAGACGTTCTGCGCATTCATTCAAAATCTTGAATCAATGGCCTTTCGGACGCTCATAATCAGGAGTCAATCTTGTAAGCGTACTTGTGTACCTTGCTCCGCTTGTAATGAAAAGTACAAGAGATGCAAGCGTGAGTAATGTGAGCATGATCAACATGTACATGCCCCATGGGCTGATACTGCGAACAGTTGTGATGTAAAGTCCCCAGAGTACTGTGAGGTATAGGAAAGGCCGGTATCGGCGGGAGACTGTACTCAATCGTGCAGATTTCAGCGTATCATCATAGAGGTTAGGGGCATTATCCTTACTGACCATTCCGTGTTCAACTCCACATCGAGTGCAGACTTGCGAATTTGGTCCATTTCCATGGATGAAGAACTCACGAGGATAGGTTCCAGAACATAGGCGACAGGTTGGCATCTCTCTCCCTCAGGTCACTCCACCGACTGCCGTCATTTCAACCATGCGCTTGATAATTTAGAAAAGCATCAAGGATAAGTGTTCCAGATTGACTTCCAACAGACTCAGGGTGAAATTGAACTCCGAAAACTGGATGTGTTTTACTTCGTATTGCTAAAACAAGAGATTTGGTTGCGTCAGTTGCGTCGATAATAACGGATGAATCATCTCGATTATCTGAAGAAAGAAGGGTCAAAGAATTGTATCTCGTCATATTGATTTCAGACAGATTCGAAAATAGTCCTTCTCCGTTATGTTGACATTCCACTGGAGTTCCGTGTACTGGACCAGATGGACTGTGGATCAATGGCCAACCTGCGGCAATGCCAATCGCTTGATGGCCGAGACATATTCCCAGTGTTGGTGGCAATTCACCAGCAAGAGCCATCGTTGCAAACTCCATTGTCAATGGACTGTCTTGAGGCCAACCTGGGCCTGGACCAAGAATAATGTGTGATGGATTGAGCTCCATCATGATTTCTTTTGCAGAAGGAGTAGAACTGCTTCTTCCATTCAAGATGTTAACATCATATCCAAGACCACAAATCATGTGAGCAATATTGAATGTGAAAGAATCAAGGTTATCGATAAGCAATACCGAATTCTGTTTGAATTCCTCAGTAAAAATAGCGTTTAACACTGGAGTTGACTTCAAATCGCCTTCGATCGGTAGGGAATGAACTGAGAGGTCCCCGCGAGGGATTGAGAGGCGATCATCATCCATCCAGCCACATGATCTCAATAAGGCATTAGCCTTCCATTTTGCTTCCGCCACTTCTGATTTTGGATTTGATTCAATTGTAATTCCTCCACCAGCTGTCACTCTCGCATTCCATCCACTTTGATCCTTTCTCAATTCCGCAGTTCGAATCATAATGTTCCAAGAAGAGATGTTCGTCTTAGTTTCAAACCATCCCAACGAACCTGTCCAAAATGAACGTGGTTGTTTTTCTAATTCATCAATTGCAGCACAAACGACGGTTCGTGGGCAACCTGTAATCGATCCACCCGGAAATACAGCCTGAAATGCATCAAACGCATCAAGACCATCCTTCAATTGCCCTTGTACGCGAGTTACGAGGTGCTGAACTTCAGCATAGGTTTCAACATCAAATCGTTCAATCCATATTTGATTTGGCTTCGCAATTGTTCCTACATCATTGCGCATGAGATCAACAAGCATTCTATGTTCAGCCCGTTCTTTTCGATCCGAAATCATATCTTCTCTCAAGAGAAGTTCTTCTGCAAGTGATGCGCCTCTTGGGCGAGTCCCTTTGATAGGAGCAGTCGTGATGACATCCCCTTTAGTCGAAAGTAGAGATTCCGGGGAAGCGCATATGAGTGCTAAATCTTCGTCTTTAACATGAACAAATCCAGAGAACGGAGCAGGATTTGATGAAACGGAATGACACAGTACGTCCCATGGCTCAGATGCAATAGGGCCTTCCCAGGTTCTGCCATAGTTGAGTTGATACAACTGCCCGTCTTTGATTGCTGAATGAATTGTTTCTACAATTCGTTCGTGTTCTTCATCAGAGCAGTTTGAAATTGGAGAATCTGAAGATGTCACAGAGGGAACGGTTTCAATCATATCATGATTTGAAAGAGTTGAATTTGCAAGTTTGCTCCATTGGTCATCAGTTGAATATGGCATCAATACATCTGTTTTCTTACAATGGACGATGCATTTGTCAACTCTCCATAAAATGGAAAGAAGTTCTTGCTCCTTGGGCGGGTATTGTAATCCAATTGGTTGAGTCCATTGAACAAGATCATACGAGAAGGCCCCTGTCCAAAATGGGCCAGTAATAGGAATTGAAGAGAGATGCTGATCGAACACAACTTGTTCTTCGGGACAAAAATGACGGAGAATATCGGATATTGCCATTGCGCTAAATGTTTCTTTTGCTTCCCATGTTTGGCCATCCCATTGTTGGAATTCAGCGGTTATCTGTGCTGATTCTGTTAAACAGATTTCACCACTCAATGGTGAGTGAGGGGTCATTGGAGGAGTGGTTTCCCTCGAAGGTTGTCGAATAATTATTCGAGTTGTACTCGGTCCACAGAGAAGAGAAAATGTAGCAAGATGACTTTTTGGACCCGAAGAAAGCAACATCATTTCATCGGGCGAGCCAAATTCTGAGGCTTCTTTTCCAAGCAACCCATTAGACTGCAAGGCATTTCGAAATGAGAGAAGAGGTTCGATTTACTTCACCTCCGTCCATGCTAAAGCATCACCTTCGAGGCGGCTCAATGCATCCCGACACAAATCCGTTAGACGTGTCGTCCCATCTCCGATTTCTTCACCATCGATTGATTCAATTGTTGAAGCACCAAGTCCACTTCCTAGAACAACACATTCGATACAACGTGCAACCATGCGTTCGTTGAGTATTCCCTTTTGAACAGGGAAACCAGCAGCCTTTAGTTCTGGCAAAATAGAATGCAGTGTAATTCCATCAACCGATTGGGATGAAGAACTGTACCAAATGGTCCCATCTTCATCAAGAAGGATTGGTGAACCACGATCGCCATCCACAATGGCGTAATCATGAACAAATAATGCAACATCTGCTCCTGATTGTTCAGCCTGTTGCTTTGCTTCATGGTATGCATCCCAAGCAGCGTGTTTTGTCCCAGCGATTCTCTTTGGCCATATCTTTGCTGAAACAGTAATTGCATCGCAAGCCTCATTTCGCATCGTATGCCTTCTTTTGGAAAGACTCCACTTGCCTTCAGACGTATATTCAATTCGTACAAGCCCATCATGAACCTCTGATTCCATTAATGCAACTTGGCTCAGAACGTTCTCCTTCCAACCGCTTGGTAATTCGATTTTCAGTTTATCGGCATGTTCTTGAAAACGAATCGAGTGTTCTTTGAAAAGAAACAATCCCCGCTCCTTTGAATGCTGCAGGGTTGTAAACACAGCAGAACGTGGAGGTCGCTGCATGTTGCTCACATCACTACCTGTCGTTCCTATGACTTGAGCATCACGGTATCAAAGAAGATCGTCTAGGAATGACGTATCGATACCTGGGCTCGAAGTATTTTGCTTGTTTCCAATGTCCAAATCATTCAGAATACTGTTGTCAACAGGTGCACGTACTGGGTTCATGACTGGCCGTGGAGCAGAGTATTCTTGTCGATCGAGTGGCTGACTTTGAATTCGCTCAGCAGCTTGGAAGAGAGAACCTGTTTCAACCGGAGGCGGCGGTGGTACGCTTGCATCAGGCGGTGAATTCCAAGCATCATCATCTCCAAGTCCCCAAGTGGCAGTTTGGATTTCCCATTGCTTGTCCTTCTTCGACTTCTTTCCACGGCCACGCACGATAGCTACGAGTAGAATTAACGAGACAAAGACAAGGCCTGCAGCGAGAAGATTCGGTGTTGTCAGAAGTGATTGGAAATCAGTTCCACCATCTGAATCATCAGTGTTTACAACTCCATTTTCAACCGCATTAATCATCAGAGCATCTACAGATTGACGAACTTGATTATCATCAAATGTAGTCACTGAGACATACCATGCAGATTTATTGCTGAGGTCAGCAAAGATGCTTGAGGTTATGACGAATGAATTCGCAGTTAGAGTATCGCCGACAAATGTGGCATCGGAGATATCCATGAAATCTTCATCAGAGATATGAATTTGATAACCTTCAACGCCGAAGTCATTCGTGTGATTCCAAGTGACTAGAATATCTGTTTCAGCAACCCACGCCAAGGTGACTCCATCGATTGTTGGGAGATAGTTACCAGGATCAGTGATTCCATCGTCAATTGATTGTGAGGAAACAACGGTCAAATCGGTTTTATGCACATTTGCAGAAGAGTCTACAGCCACGACAGCCACCCATGTCTCTTGCCCTGGAAGTACTGGGAGATCACCAGCAATGATCGTAATTCTGATTGGGAACTCTGGAAGTCTGTCAAGCGTCATAATTGGCACATTTGGCCCATCAGACCCAACACCAACACTTGTGAACGACCATGAAGCAGCGTAGACTTCATACTGGTAAATATCGCTTGCAGTTGAGAGACCAAATTCCAGTTCAAGAGCAGAGCCATCATCCATAGGACGGTCGCTGAGGTCAATATCATTAAGACGTGGAGGAGGTGTTGTATCCTCTAGATTATTGATTGGAATAACACTCGCAGACAACAAAGAATCGATGTATACGTTCCCTTGTAAATCATGAACAGTTACGGTTACGAAGAGTTCAATTCCTGGTTGAATTAACTGTGGTGTATCTGCCGATGAGAACTCGTCTGTTTGTGTAGCGTCTCCATACAGTGCAGTATTCAGCGTTAATTCAATTGGATTCTTATCTTCATCAATCCATTGCTTATCGATTGAGATGCAGCCACAGGTTGCAGGGTCATCTCCATAGGCATTCCAAAGGTACGAAATGTCATCAACAGGCTTGTCAGCAGCCCATACAGTGTAATGACTGAAGTCATCAGCAGAAGAAATTGACCAGACAACATCGATTGCAGTACCGTCATCGTTTGGATGATCGAAGGCTTGGATATTTTCAATTCGAGACGGAGGCATTGAGGCCCCATCTGAATTGTCGAGTGGTGTTGCTTGAACGATGTTCACATCGTTCAATTCAGCGTTCAACCATGTATCGTAAGCGACGACACCAATGTAATATTCAAGACCATTAATAAGCGGTAAATCGTCTAATTGTGATACAATGGTTGAATTCTCCTGACAAGAGTTGACTACAGTTGCAGCAGAGAATCCAGCGACTGAAGTTGGAGGTGTTACGAAGACAACCCCTGTAATCATGTAGACAGTGTAGAATGCACAGTCACCTGCATCACTCTGGTCCCATCCAATAGTTATTCTTCCACCCTCGTCTTCAGGCGTGTCGATTGCCCAAACGTTCTCGAGTTTTGCAGGAGCTTGCCCATCATCGATTCCACCAGTTGGTACGACTGGTCCAATGATTGTTGCATTCATGATATCTTCTTGTCCACTGGTATCAACACATGTGAATCCGAGCCAATATGGCTTGCCAGCATCAAGATTGAGAATGGTTAGGTTTCCTTCTGTAGGCAACACGGTGTAGGCAACAGACAACCCAAGAATATCGTTCATGGCTTGTGTCGATGTGTAGATTCGGGTTTCGAGAAGATCGAGTGCTGAACAACGAGCCCACTCAGTCTCTAAATCCCCTTCTACGCCACCATCAAGTGGTTGAGCAGAAGCCCATTCTGGTGGAGTTGGAACTTCATTACTTGTTGTAACTGGCCCTACAATCTGACTCGGCAATCCAAATCTGCCGTTGTTGTATTCGACGACAACAAGAGCATAGTAGTCAACTCCATCAACAAGAGGTACGCCATTAGCTGTCGTTACATCTGCCTTGAGTCGACTGTGAAGTGATTCAGTTTTATCGATGATTCTTCCTGCGAGGTCGATATCGGTTGGCAAAGAACCCCAAGGTCCTTCGTTAACATAAACGAGGTATCGATTGAAATCTGGGTCGTGAACAAGAGACCATTCAACAGTTAATGCTCCGCCACCATCATCTGGCCTGTCGTACATATCTGCAACTTCAACTGGCGTATCCTTTCGTACCCAATCATAGACAAGTCGTACTTCGATTGTTCCATTGTTTGGTGCAATGAGTTTGATTGGAACGATACGTGATCCATTGAGTAATTGGCCGTTATTGATTGCAAGTTGGAGGCTACTTTCAACTCCTGTCGTGTTATCAAGTTCCAAAACAGCATCATATCTTAGTGTACTCGATTGCGCCCATACGGCTGCATTTGAGACAGGAGATGTCATGACTAGGGGTACGGTTTGGAACAGCAGCCCATGTACACCAGCAACTCCAACTGTACTATCGAGAGTCACTGTATTGTCTTGAGTCACAAGATCGATTTGAAGCCCTGGATGAGTCATATCAGTTATTTCCATGTATTGTGAATCGAAACCGATGTTAAGTGGATCTGCATACCGTACGCTGATGGTTTCCATTTCGTTAAACGCAGTAGCTGGTGTCCATCCTCTCAAGCCAGCATCAGAAGTTGTCAGCCAGAATCCATTCGCTCCAACTGCGACGTTAGTTGGGTTTTGTACAAATGCGGATTTGAGCATTGAATGTGTACTTGTCTGTGCTTCGAGAATGGCCATTCCAGAAGTTCCCATGATCATCAAGTGCGTGCCATCACTGTCCATTCGATAGATTGGCCAAGAAGGAAGGTCGGAACTTGCGAGACCATCTTCAAACTCTTGGGTTAATCCGTTGTAATGAACCAACGGTCCCACGTCAGTTGCGATATGAATTCCTCCATAATCGGAAGCAACCGATGTAATGTAATTGGAAGGCAGTTGGTCGAATCGATGAGTGGCAGCAACAGAATTTGATGATGTGTCGATGACAGTAAGGCCTGGGCGTTCAGATCCTGCTCCATCGTGTCCGAGAATCAACCATGTTCCCATTTGACTGGTTGTGTAGGTTTCGATGGACCAGACAGAGTTCCCGAGCAACCCATCTGCAGTGGTGTTTGTGCTCATTGCCCCTGTGGCAGGGATGTATTGCGTTAGGCCGCTTGGGCTTGCGATATAGAGTGTGTTTGAGATGAATCGTATGTCTTCGATGTTTGAAGTTGGCAGACCGTCTGTTGTCGTCAATGGATTATCCCAATCATTTGTCGTTAGATTCCAACGACCGATTCCGTTTTGTGTGGCAATATACACATGAGAATTCGAAAAGGCGAATCCTTGGATGTTGTCTGAAGGTAGCCCAGATAAGAGTTGCCCGCTTGTGAATTGCTGAGTTGCAATATCGAAAACCTGAACGCCAGCAGCAGTTGATGTTGTGCCAAGCAATCCAATAAAGAGTGCCGATACACCTCCAGATTGGTACAATGCAATACCATCATGACTGTCGTGGACTGCGCCATTTTTCTTTTGCAACACGTTTGAAAGAGTATCAAGAGTGTACATACCACCGTTCTGTGTAGTGATGTAAATCATGGTCCCTTCCATGAGCATAGAGTTTACCTGATTACCGAACGATAAGGACCATCCCTCATTCCAATCAATCCCTCCACTGGAATTGAATGTGCCTTGTAAAATACCACCAGATCCAGGCCCTGCACTGTTCCCGTTGATTGTAACAGAATATGTTGAGACCCAGATCCGAGAACCGTCGCTAACCATCGCTTCGATGTTCCCGCTCACCAAGGCTGGTAACTCGAATTCAGTGTTCAAACCAGTAGAGCTGAGGACATCAACGTGAGAATAGCCACTTGCCCCTCCGGCTTGTCCAATGAGCCATTCGTTCCCGCTGTATTTGATTGAGGTAACTGGAGTTCCAACAGATTGCATACTGGCTTGGCCTGAGATTGGTCCAAGCGTTGAAATTGCTGCAAAGCCTCCGTTTTCATCATAACCAATGAGCAATTTACCATCCGCATAACTGAATGCATCAAGCCATACTGGGTCGCCGGGAATTCCATTTCCATTCGTTGTAATTTCAGTAATCCATGCGGATTGAGTTGTGTCGTACTTCGAAATTGGTTGGTTGTCAGCATCATACCCTACGTACAAGGTATCTGCAGAGTCACAAGCAACCGCAGCAACTCGCCCGCTCTTTAGCACAGAAGTGGTAAACGAGCCAACAGCAGTTGTGTTTGCAAGGTCGATGTATGTGACCCCTCCGTTGTTATTGAAGAGTCCAACATAAAGGTACGAGCCACATGCATTCATTGAGATCGGGTAACCATTTGGTATTCCATTCTGTCCAGTCGTGTATGTGGTCCACGTGCCAGTTGCATCGAGTTGACCAATTGTGCCACGTTGGAATCCACCCCAACCCGCAAAGCTCGCCGAGCCTACAACCAGATTGGTTCCGTCGGTCCACAGTTCACCAATCCAATCTCCCATCGCATTAGGTAGGCCGTTTCCAGGTGTCCATGCGGTTTCCCACTGGAAAGAGGATTCGTTGAATCGTTCAACACCATCTTCGGTGGCAAACAGAATCAAACCATCGTACTCGATAATCTCACGAACTGGGAAAGAAAGGGTATCCCACGAGCCTAGTTTTGTTCCACTTGGACTGTAGACTTCAAGTCCGATTTCTCCCCAAGAAATCCATGTGTGACCAGTCGACGAGTTGAATGCTGTAACCCTATCAACTGCCCCTTCTGGCAAAATGGAAGAATTCCAAGAATTAGAAGTCAAGTCGTATTGAGCAATTCCTCCACTTCCATCTGCATTCCACCACTGTCCAGAAACAACACTTGCGAGAAGTGTGTCGCCAACAATGGTCATGCTAACCACATCGCCACCGTTTTCGTTGACCTCTTGGCCAGCATCGAGCGGAGTTATTGCAGTGAAGTTCCCGACGTCAATCCCATAGATGCTATCGCTTGATGCCCCTTGGTGGTAATACATTGTATACCCGTACAGTGTCAAATCATACGGGTCACCATTACCAACGTAAAGGCTGTTTGAAGTTTCAATATCATAGGCTTCGGCTCCCGTGGTTGTGTTGATCAATTGGAACCCATCTTCTCCGCCAATCCAAATGAATCCAGGCCTGATGTCCTCAATCATACTCGTGACGAACTGATTTCCGTTGTCAAGGACGTTACTTGTTGTCCAAGTTGTAAGCCATTGACTGTTAGAAATGTCCCATCGTGCTACTCCTACTCCGTTGAGTCCAATGTATGCAATATCATCGATGATTTCTACGACTGCATTGTCTGTCTGTTCTCCAGCATCCCATACATCAACAACACTGAAACTGGACTTCTCGATGAGCCCTACGCCTGAGAATGTTCCTCCAAAGACAGTTGTACTGTTGACGTCAACTGCGTATGTTGCCCAGTTTGGCATACCATCGTAGACGTTAAGACAGTCGGCAATGTTTCCTGATAAGTCGTATTTGCATACGCCGATATTTGTTCCAGACCACATTGCATTTCCATCAAGAACGTAATCAAAATGTTGCGAAGGACGCTTAGTCCAGTCGCTACGTGGCCCAATTGTTGTTTCGCTAACTGAAAAACCATCCCAAATGTATCCTGCGATATTTGTTCCAATCCACAAATCGTTACCACTTGCTTCAAGAGCATAGATGGTATTTGTCTGCATGCTTGTTGTATCGGTATTGAGAGGTGTCAAAATCTCTCCAGTAAGGAGATTTTTACGTGCAACGCCATATCCGGCCAAGCCCATGTGAACAATGTCTCCTATGACCGCCACAGGAGCATTGTCGACACCATTGACGCCAGTCGATCCCCAAGGAGCAAGGAATGTATCGTTAACAATCTCATATCGAAGAAGCCCATCAGTTGTTGCTACGTAACATATGCCGGCATAGATCGCAATATCTTGACCTATCATGCTACCTTCACTGAGAAGAGTTGCCGAACCAACAGCTGTCGAGTCTGCATCTATTCTGTACACTCCACCAGATTGAGTGGATATGATGTTACACCCTTGAACATCGCTACAGTCTCCTGCTGCCGCCAAAGATAGAATCGATGGATTGGGAGTGTCACTGCCCGCAGGAACACTGGCTCGAATTGCCCCATCTTCGATCAGGAACACTCCATCATTGGCGGTTCCAGCAAGGATAGTATCTCCTGCCTTACCAAGAGTTGTGATAATATCGCCTGTGTCGATTGAAGTTAGCCAAAGTGAGTTTGCAATATCGAACCGATCCACTTGTTCAGATGTGTATCCTGCCACGTAGAGTATTCCATCGTGCTCGAGAGCATCGGTCATTGTGTAACTGGATGGTCCACTAGCGATGACAATTTCCCGTTGCATTGTGCTTTGCATTGTAGCGTTGATGAGGACAAGACGACTGCCGTCAGTCATAGCATGCATCATTGCTGATGGAGCACGAGCACCGACAGGTGACCAGGGCATCATCATGTTCGCATCGTTTTCTGTAAGGTTCATTTGGCTTAGATCGATTGAGGTTCCGAAAACACCTGTTGAAAGATCGTAGCGATGAAGTTGGTCTCCGCTCATGATATGAAGTGTGTCTTGATATGCTTGCGCACCGGAAACTGTATTCGAAGCGAGCCAGTTTCCATCATTCCATGTTGCAAGCCAGAAGCCCGAGTTCCAATTAAACCGGGCAAGCCCGTTGTCTGGAGAGGAAAAGAGCAGTTGGTTTCCTGCCGATGTAATTTGTGTAATTGTATCGCTATGAAGTACGTTTCCTGAGTTCCAAGAAGATAATGCCTGATTGGTTGACAAATCATATCTGTCTACGCCGTTATCAGTTGCTAAATAGAGGACATTGTTTTCTTCGTGAAGATCATAGACAGCGCTTGATGTTGAAGATGAAAGGATAAGATTCCAAGTAGAAGAGGTTGAATCGAATGTGTACAAATCGCCATCAGTATTTGCTGCATAAATGCCTGAACTGAGGACTTCAAAAGCCTCGATGTCTCCTGCAGGGAACGAGGCTAAACCAGCACTAACAGTACCATTTGTTGCAGAAATCATCCTAAATTCTGAAGGTTGTCCAAACGCAATGTGAAGGTTACCGTTTGGCCCTATGGCTATATCTGCTATTGCTCCCAGAGACGATTCTGTTTCGAGCTCATTAAAGTCATAAAAATCAATGATTGCCGGATTGTTTGTAGCATCGAATACGAGAACAGTTTCGCCGGTTGCTAGATAGAGTTGTCCATCGACAGGATGTTGGGCATAGGATGTGATAGGGATGGCTATCGGAGTGAAGGAAGTTACTGGGTCGACTGGAGCGAGCGCTTCGAAAGCGAGTTCGGTAATCGTTGCACTCGAGGGGACCGTCCATCCTGCGCCACTTGCGCTGTTTGGAGAGAGTCTGTCTGAATATGGATTTGCGCCATCAAAGGAATCAGAAGCTCCGAGAGTACCTAATCCTCTCCAATCGAAAAGATTGACGCCGATGTCGTTGGCTACGAGAAGTGGTTGATCAATCATCAATCCATCAGATCCATTGACATGGATTTGCAGGGAAGCATTGGAGATTTCTGCACCTGGGGCGAACTCAAGTAGCCAATCTGCGGTTGCTTGGCTGCTGAGGATTGGGTCTGCTCCAACCGTGGCATTGAGTTGAACCCAACCGGTGTCATTACTGCCCGAAAGCGGCCATGAGATTCCATCTTGTGTTTCATGAGCAGACGCCATTGGAACAGCAGCGAGGGCAAGGGACCACGATGATATCAGCATCAGTGCAGTCAGAAACATCGCTCGTCGCCGACGAGATGATTCGATATGGGCTTCGCTCATGTGTACTAATGCGTTCTTTTCACTATTTGAATGCGGTGTCTGTTTGACAGAACAAGGCTTCACTCCAAATCTGAGAGTTCCCCATCTTTTTGCACTTGTAATAACCGGACAGTGGAGGTCCTACCGCTGATTGCTTGAGGCGAGCCTGAAATAGCAACAATCTTCTCATTGGGTTTGATTTTTTTCTGTTCATATAACAACCGAACAGCCTCTGCAACAGTAGATCTTGCTCTCGATTTTTCTTCAACGAGCAACCCTTCAACACCAGGTAAAATGGTTGTTCGGCGTGCAGCTCGTACACGATTTGTCATTGCATATATCGGAATTCTAGGACGATGCGCAGCCATTAAGCGAGCAGCATTGCCATGTTCGGTTGCAACAATGAGATGGTTTGCCTTCGTTTCTCTCGCAATATCGACGGCTGCACCAGCGATGACACGAGTTGAAACATAGGCCGCTAAAGCAGGTGGTTCTGGAAGCCCTGCTGTTGATGCATCAACAGTCTCAGCAATTCGTGCCATCGTCTCAACCGCTTTCACTGGATGTTGCCCTCCAGCAGTTTCTCCAGAAAGCATAACTGCGCTAACATGCTGACGAATTGCAGTTGCGACATCAGTCACTTCCGCCCGTGTAGGTCTTGCGTGGTTGACCATGCTCTCGAGCATTTGTGTCGCAACAACGACAGGTGTGCCGCGTTCGAGACATGCAGAAACAATTCTTTCCTGAGCAGCAGGGACTTCTTCAAGTGGTATTTCCACACCTAAATCTCCTCTTGCAACCATGACCACGTCAGCAGCCTCAACGATTTCATTCAACTCTTCTAGAGCCGCAGGATGTTCAATCTTGGCAACAATCCACGTGTGGACTCCAGCAGCAATGATTCGATCGCGTGCTGGTGTTAGATCGCTTGCACTACGAACATAGGAGACTGCAATAAAATCTACATTCTGAGAGAGCGCATGTTCTAGGCAATCAAGGTCGTGTGGACCAACAGCAGGGAGTTTCACCAATGTTCTTGGAACGTTTATTCCTTTTCGCTCAGTTAGGATTCCACCATCTTCAACACGGCATCGAACAACTTCTCCAACATGTTCTGGAGCAGACAGAACCTCCAATCGGATCAATCCGTCTGACAAGAGAACGGGGTCGCCTGTGCGCAAATCTTTGGATAAACCGTCCCATTCGACCGGCAATGTCTTGACAGGCTCTCCGAGAATAGTATTGGCTTGTGTCGGTAAGCCATTTGATACGCCACAATGGAGGTCGACAAGTTCACCTCTTTCCAAGACGACTTCACCTTCAAAGGTTCCAAGGCGTAGTTTTGGACCAGGGAGATCAGCTAAAAGCCCGACATATCTCCCTGCCTCAGTTTCCGCAGTTCGTATGTTCTGAATTGTTTGTTCCTTGCCCTTGAAATCGCCATGGGAATAATTGAGTCGAGCAATATCCATGCCTCCTTGGATCATCTGTTTTAGGGTTTCAACCTCATCGCTTGCTGGGCCAATTGTTGCAATGATTCTCGAACGCATGCTCTCTCCTCAAACCTCAACAAGAGCAAGCAACCCATAGTCCTTACAATCATTGGAATGTCAAAACGAGTAATAGAAACCCTCCCTCAAGCCCAATCAAGGAACAATGCTCAAACCATTGATGCTACCAAGAGAGATTTAGGGGATAGAAACGTGAAGAAAAAGAGAGATGAAATTCTTCGTCGTGAAACACTAGAGTATCACGAAAAAGAACCGCGTGGAAAAATCAAGGTAGTACCAACAAAACCTCATGCAACAGCACACGAACTTTCACTCGCTTATTCTCCAGGAGTAGCCTTCCCTTGCCTTGAAATCGCTGAAAGGCCAGAGGACGCATATCGCTACACTTCAAAGGGAAACCTCGTCGCAGTTATTTCGAATGGAACCGCCGTGTTAGGACTTGGAAATATCGGTGCTTTGGCCAGCAAACCCGTCATGGAAGGAAAAGGTCTTCTTCTCAAGACCTTTGCTGATATCGATGTGTTCGATATTGAAGTAGATACAACCGACCCTGAAGAATTCATATCGACTGTTGTCAATATCTCGAAAACCTTTGGAGGTATCAATCTTGAAGATATCAAGGCTCCAGAATGCTTTGAAATTGAACGTAGAATTGCAGAAGCAACAGATATTCCAGTCATGCATGACGATCAACACGGGACTGCAATTATTTCCGGTGCTGCGTTACTCAATGCAACAGAATTGCAAGAGAAAGAACTCGATACAATCAATGTCGTCGTTCTTGGCGCAGGGGCATCAGCGTTTGCCTGTGCAGAACACTATGTCGCTCTTGGCGTGAAGCGTTCAAACATCAAAATGGTTGATTCTCAAGGAATTATTACAACCAACCGTCTTAACAAAGGAGAATTAAACGAATACAAAGCGAAATTCGCTATTGATTGTCCAGACGGTACTCTTGCTGAAGCAATGGAAGGTGCAGATGTCCTTCTTGGTCTTTCCAAAGGAGGACTTGTCTCAAAAGAAATGATTGCATCAATGGCTGCGAATCCAATTGTATTCGCACTTGCGAATCCGACCCCGGAGATTTTACCAGAGGAGATTCTCGAAGTCCGTACTGATGCTATTATTGCAACAGGTCGTTCTGATTATGCGAATCAGGTCAACAATGTCCTCGGTTTCCCTTACATTTTCCGAGGCGCTCTCGATGTGCGTGCAAGAGACATCACTCAAAACATGAAGATGGCAGCAACGCGGGCACTTGCTGAATTAGCAAAAGAACCGGTTCCAGATTACATTTCAACCGCCTATGATGGTGCTACGATGGAATATGGCCCGGAATACATCATCCCCAAACCATTCGATCGTCGTGTATTGATTTGGGAGGCATCTGCAGTTGCACAAGCTGCTGTTGATGAAGGAATTACTTCCGTAACCAAAGAAGAATTTTCACTCCAAGGCTACAGAGAATCGCTTGAAGCACGATTGGGAATGACGTACTCCATTATGCGAAGTGTCATCAATCAAGTTCGTCGAAGAAACAAGCGAATTGTATTCCCCGAGGGGGACAATGAGAAAGTTATCCGCGCAGCTGCTCAACTTGTAGAACAAAAAATATGCAAACCAATTTTACTCGGTCCTAAAGATAGAATCGCAAGAATGATGGACGAAATGCACTTTGATTTCGAATACGAAGTCTTTGATCCTCGGACAGATGAACGACGAAAGGGAGTCTATGCAGAGAAGTTGTTCAAGCGAAGAGAACGTAAAGGCGTCACAAGAGTGGATGCCGCACGTCTTCTCAAGAGCCGTCCATATTTTGCGAGTCAAATGGTTGAATCTGGAGATGCTGATGGATTCGTTGGAGGTGTAAGTCGAAATTACAGCGATGTTCTGCGTCCAGTTTTGGAAACAATAGGCCCTTCTGATGATGCTCATTGTTTGATCGGCTGCTACATGGTAACCATCAAGGGACGACTTCTTTTCCTTGCAGATGCAACTGTAAACGTTTATCCTGATAGCCGCACACTTGCAGAAATCGCAGTTCAAACTGCGAAGGTTGCACGACGATTCGGTGTAAGTCCGAAGGTTGCCATGCTCTCGTTCTCAAACTTTGGCAGCACTCGCGCTCAGAGGAGTGATCGTATTGAGGAAGCGGTTGAGATGGCAAGAATTCTTGATCCAACACTTGTTATCGATGGTCCAATGCAAGCCGATACAGCACTCGATCCGACCGTTCAGCAAGAATATCCATTCATGGAATTTACAGGTCCAGCAAACATTCTGGTACTTCCGAATCTTGCTTCAGCAAATATCGTTTACAAAATGCTTGAACAACTCGCTGATGCTGAAATGACTGGACCTATCCTTGAAGGAATGAAAAATCCAGTTCAACTTGTAGCTCGCCAAGATGGTGTTCGTCACATCGTTAACATGACAGCGATTTGTGTTGCTGATGCCATGCGTAAGGATTCTTACTGGGAAACACTTGCTAGTGAGTCTTCAGATTCTTGAATAACTCCTTCTTCAAAGGAGATGGTCGGTCTTCTTGGCCTCCATATTGCCCCTGTTACGAAACCAGCAACAAGTCCTCCAAACAGAAGGTTTGGCCATCCATCAAGAGCGTATGTGTCAAATCCGCGTAAAATAGGAATCAGAAAAGAGGGGACGATACCAAGCAATGTCGTCCACAACATTTCGGTTCGGAAATTGCCCCATGAATCTGCTGTCTTTGGGACTCTACGTGCAGGTGCTTCTCGTACAGGAGAGATGACGAATCGAACCACTGTATTGGTGAGTGATCGGTCGACAGGTATGTTTGAGGTTGCAAAAACATCTTTCCGCTTTGGATGCATTTCTACAGCCAATCGATGATACTGCAACGGGCCTGTGGTTTCGATTGGACGAACTCGCCCATCCATCATTGCACCACGATGATTCGCAGCAGCAGCATCGCCTAAGATCTCAACGATTCCAGAATCGAGGTGAATTTCGTTTCGGGCATGATGCCACTCTGGGAAAGATGGAGAGCGAACTTCCCATTTACCTGGCAATCCACTGATGTCGAGTTGCTCTTCGATTTGTTTTCTTATGGCTTCTATCTCGCTTTCAATAAGGCCAATCATCGGTTCTTCAGAATCTTCAACATCCTCATTTTCGCCAAGTAAACCAGCGACTTGACCCCTTGTAATTGGATGTTCAAGAATGTAATAATCAGGTAATTGGACTTCATATCGTGGACGTTGACTTGCGTATATCCAACCGCCCTTATCACTGCCTAGGAAGGAGCTTCCTTGGGGAACGCGCTTGAAATCAAGTTTATTCACAGAGATTGAATCCAAAGAATCACTTCAGTTGAGATGTTGTTCCATTTTGCGATACCAGACCATTCCATTTTCATGTTCTTCCAAGAGTCTGAATTGCTTGAATGGTGATACTGAACGCATGTAGCCAAATGCTGCAAAGTCAACGAGGTCAGGGTGATTACCACCAAAGAAATCCTTTCCTTCAAATGATTCAGTATATTCTGTTAGAAGATCATGCCACAGTTTCTTCGGGGTTCTTCCGTCTTTCTTTACGCGCTTGCGAGCGATGATGCCCCACATGATCGGAAATCCTGCCCATGCATAGAGCCGTCTGGAAATAAATCCGAATTTCTCAAGTTTTGATACCCTTCGAGTGGTGCTCAGAGCAGATCCGAGCGAGCCATAGAGAATTGGAATTGTAGCACTTTTCCACGCATTGTCAACATGGTCCAACATGTTGTCATATCGCTCAGTACCCTTTCCAGTGGAAAGTTTACCTTGGTTATATTTGTCATCAATGTACGACATAATTGGAGTAGAGTCAACCACTACAGTGCCTTCAGCATCCGTGAATACTGGGACCTTATTCCATCCATTGGTGAATGAAAGCTCCTTTTTTGTTTTCATAGCGTTGACTTGTATCTCATCAACATCCATTCCTAAGTGCTCAATAATCCCTCGAACTTTCCAAGAGAATGGGCATGTTTGCAATAGATGGAGTGTAGCCTTGACCATGATTGGACGAAGAAGGACTCCTTCTTCAATCCTCGTTATCTTCTTGCTCAGGACGCCATCCAGGCTTCCAAAAATTATCATTGTCAAGCCATGAAATCCATTCATCATCTGAACATGACAAGAGTCGAAAAGCTCGACTTTCAAGCCCCTCACGATTGTATTGTGGGAGGACCCCTTCTGAGAATGCTTGGTGCCAATCGACTTGCATCTGTCGAATTTGTCGACGAGCTGCTTCAGGATTATCAAAATTCATCTCGCAAATATCCCGTAGTTCTGATAACCATACCCTAGTATCTTTTCTTAGTGGATCGTTGGAGATTTGCCTCTTAGAGCTTGATTTCTTACCAAAAGGCCACCATCCCATGTTGATTCCAAATCGGCGTTTGTTTTCATCTTTCGTACGAATATGAAAAAAGAACCATCTTCTCGCAGAGTTATGGGCCGCATCAACATTCATCTTCATGGAAAACTCAAGGACAAGGCCATAGCAAGTATTGCTGAAATGTATCAACAACGGTTGTCCAGTGCGGGGGTTAAAACGCACATCCACAATGAGTCTCTGGATACGTATCTCGAAAAACTGAAGGCCAAAAACGGTCGATTGATTCTTCTCGATGAACGCGGCGATACATTTGAGTCCACGGAATTTGCTGGGAAGATAAAAGAATGGAAAATAGGGAGTCAAGACATCCACTTTGCGATTGGTCCAGCAGAGGGTTGGGCTGGAAAAGAGCCGACATTACAGCGAATTTCATTATCATCTTTCACGTTTACACATGAAATGGCAGCCATTATTTTGTTTGAACAACTGTATCGGGCACACGAGATTCTCAAAGGTACATCGTATCATAAGGACTGAGCGAACGATAAAGAATACCTGCATCAACGGAGATTCATGGCGCTCCCATTGACTGATGAATCCAGTCTTCGATGGGTTCTCATCTGTTTTGAATTCTTCATTGGGAGTGCATTGCTTTACAACAGTAAGAATCAGCCGTTTCCTCAACCCAGTTCCCGCTTTGGCTGGCTTCTCATCATGCTTACGTTACTGATTTTGATAGGCCAAGCAGCACCTAAGCCTATGGGGTCAAATGCTCACTTTGTGATGTTGTCTGCCTTGGGGGGCTTTGGTCTCGTAGCAGGCGTTTATCATCTCGCTCGAACCCAACGTGACGTTCTTGTTGCACCTTATGCGGGATTGCTATTTTGCGTTGGTGTTGTTGGTTTGATGGTGGAAACATGGAGCGATCTTACCACTGTCGAGCAATGGGCTGCATTCCTTACCTTGGTCGTTTTAGGAGGCGGTGAAACTTGGCTTATCTTCAGAGGATTGCTGATCGGAAAACTGCCCTTAGCCTGGTCACAAGCAGGCATGATTGCTCTCATGCAGGGGCGATTAACTGGTCCTCAAGGGGCCATTTCCTGTTTTGAACGTGGCTGGGATGTTGATGAAGAGCACCTCAATCCAATGGCTTATCTGGCACTGCACCGCATTCATCTTTTTCTAGGAAACAAATCGGATGCTTCTGAGTGGGAGGAATTACTTCTTCGAGAAGGTGGAGAGCGAGCAGTTGCTCGGCCGTATGTTGAAGCGATTCACGACGCTCTTGTTGCACTAGACTCCGATGCAGCAAGCGTTTTACCAACGATTGAAGAAGAATAAGGCGGCAAAACCGATTATCCTTCCATAATCCGGTAAAAGTTAAGCAATAAACAGATACTTTTAATATCGCAGAGGTCAATATTATAACATGGGTAAAATAATCTCAAGTTCGCTTTTATTTTGGATGGTCTCCATTTGGATTGCATCCAACTTGTTTTCCCAAGCCGTCTATATGGGATTTAATGGAGTGCCGTACAGCGGAATAGAGATGATACAATCTCTTGGGCCATGGTATTATGTGCTTGTTGGATTAGAGATCATTGCGTGGATGTACGTCGGGATTCACCTTACAATCAAGGTATTTCGCAACCTCCAAGTCAAGGCCACGCCTCAAACAACATCCTGAAACGACCTTCTTGCATCTCAAACACCCGATGAGATTAAGTGGTGCCAATAAAAACATGACCACATGTTCAATATTGACCATGGACCACTCTTTTCTGGTCAACCCATGTCTTTCGAGGACCTTCTGGAAGAAGAATTACAACTCGAAGGTCTTGAAAATATGCACATCTTAACTGTCGAAGAAGTTCGAGAAGGTTTGTCCCGAGTCGCTCGTGAACTTGCGACACTTCAATCACTCGTCGATGAAGCCCACGATATGACAGAAGAAATCGAAATCCTCCTCGAAACCTATGCTCCAGAGCATCCGTATGTTGTAGAAATGGCTGAATTATTGGGCGGCCTGGTTGCTCTCTGGCAACAAACTGTCGCAAAGATTGAGCAACTAGGGGCTCGTGTTGCTGGCCTAGATCCTGGTCGTATCGAATGGTATGGTGTCATTGACAACAAGGTCATGATGTACTCATGGGCGATGGGAGAGCCTGATATCGAATGGTATTACGGCATCGATGAAGGATATTCTTCCCGAAAACCACTCATAGAAGCATAGTCTCCCATGGTTTAGAGGCGTGAGAATGGTTCGAATCGATCGAGTTCATACAGGTGGGGGCGATACTGGAGAATCATCGTTGGTTGATGGGTCACGCCGTTCCAAATCCGATGCACGATTTTCTGTTGTTGGAGATTGCGATGAATTAAATTCCCTTCTTGGTGTTGCAAGAATGGAGTGCGCTCGAGTTCCAATGATGCACAGAGACGGAGGCGATCGAAAAGGAGCTGGCCGTGTTCATTTCATTTGCGATTCTGCACTATCGAGAGTTCAGCATGAACTGTTCGATCTTGGCGCTGAACTTGCTTGCCCTCCCGAAAACCTTCCCGATTACATGGTTCTCATTAACGAAGACCAATCAAACGTTCTGGTCTCAGATATGGATGCATGGCTGAGTCAGACAGAACCCCTCACCTCGTTCATCCTGCCTGCAGGCGGACCCCCGCAAGCAATGCTCCATCATGCGAGGACAGTAACTCGTCGCTTAGAGCGTAATATTGTCCGTCTTAGAGACATCGAAGGGGAAGATTCTGTACGACCACTTGTCCTAACCTACGTAAATCGACTATCCGATTGGCTTTTTGTCCTCAGTCGATGGATTACTGCGGTCCTTGGAGAAGAAGAAATGCTTTGGCTACCTCTTGGGAAGCGTGGAAAAGAAGATGGAATCGCTAAGTCGATCAACAGGCAAAATGCCAACGATTCAGATTTCGACCAAATCTGATTATTGCTTCTTCATGTGTTCCCAAGCCTTTCGAACAACCGATGTTGTCTCATCATGCGTGAGCTGTGCAAGAGCCTGTTCCCAATCCAACCACAAATGACCGCGATGCTCGTGAGAAATCTTCACTTCGAGTTGGTCAGTTTCTGCTAAAAACCAGAACACTTCCTTATTCATTCGCTTACCTTTGTGCCTGTATGTGTAAGCTGAGCGTTCTACAAAGTTTTCAATGAATGTAATTTCTGTAATCCCTGTTTCCTCACCTAACTCTCTTCGAACTGTAGCGAGGTGATCGACGTCGGTCATCTCCACATGCCCTTTTGGTAAATCCCAATGGCCTTGTGGATATTGGAGAAGCAAAACGGTGTCAAAATTGACAAGGACTACGCCGCATGAAGTCTCCATAGTTTGTCCCTCGAATCCAATGCTTTGGCCTTTTCGCCATTATTTTCCAATACGTTCAAGACCCGCACACAAAAGCAATTGGCATGACTGGTGACGTTATGTTCCCTGAAATCCATCGGATTGTGGCTGATTCTGATTTGGACGGAATGTGTGCGGCAGCAGTTCTTCTCAAAGCATATCCAACTGCGGAAGTCGTGTTCGGACATGCAGCTATTCTTCGAGCAGGGATGCTGGACGATGTGATCGATTCAAAGACAGTAACAGTGGATTTACCATTTCATCCTGCAAGTGGCTGGTACCTTGATCACCATCTGACAAACAAACCGAATGAAGCAGAAGAAGAAGAGTTCACTCAACGAGGTGGTGTTGTCCACTGGGAACATACTCCTTCAGCCGCCCGATTGGCCTATGAGTTGTTCAAGCACCAATTCGATCTCAAACATCTAGAGGAAATCATGCCGATGGTTGATGCTCTTGATTCAGGAGGGATAACTCGAAAGGATTTCCTCGATGATGGGCCAATCTTACAACTCTCACGTACTCTTTCTTCCACAGACAATGCCTACATGCAACATCTCCTACAGTTGTTCACCACATGCACAGGTCTTGGAGACATCACTAACGACGAACTCATCGCTGAACGAATGAAGGTGGCGCAAGATGAACGCATCGACGCCGTGAAACTCGTTCAAGAAAGAACAGAAATTATCGATAGGTTAGCGATATGTCGCCTTGATGATTCAGGGATCCGTTCAAATGGATACCTCATCACTGCACATGTTGGTGACAAGGCAGACGCTTGCTGTGTTGTGCATGGGTACAGTGACGGCGATTTATCCACTCCAGAACGCCCTCCCCTCTCGGCAAGCTTCTACGCAAATTCGTTTATTCAGAATGGCCAAGATAGGTACGATTTATCAAAATTAGCAACTGCATTCGATCCACATGGGGGCGGTCATGCCAATGCTTGCGGTTGCAGAATTCAACCGCCTGGACTTGATTCAAATCTGAATGATTGGATTGAAATGTGGAAGAATCGTGAGACTACGCTTCGTATCAAGTGAACTCAAATGACTTGGAATGTGTAAATGAATCCAAGGAATGAATGAAACATGATTAAGACCATGACCAAATCCGCAGCTCTGCCATGCTTTGTTCTTTGAGTTGAAAATTTCTCGCCGTTTTCTTTGTTCGTAGCAGTCTCTTTTCCATAACGAACTACGAGCCAGAGAAGAATCAAGCCAATTGGTCCCGTATATCCATGGACGCTCTGTGGAAGAAGATCAGAGGTGGCATCACCCTCGACGATGTAACCTGAGATCGCACGAGCAACAAATGCAATGAGAGCCAAAGTAATCCCCGCCCATAGGATGTATTCGCCATGTTTCTGATGGCGTTTTAGAGAGGCTTCACGCTCCTCTCCCCGCAGAGTCATGCCCCGTTTTCTCCATCCGTATTGCCGAACAAGCCAGGTGACTAAAACAACGGCAAGGAGGGGGTGAATCAACATGATGACGGTTCGCAGAACAGACATTGCATTCCTCCTCTGTCTAGCCCATGAGATGCTATCTTGAATCAGTTTCTCTTCGATTTATCGAAATGATGTCGTCGGTGAGTTGAAAGTCTGTGTCCCAAGCGATAGGTTGGGGGCGCAATGCAAGAATCATATCTCGCGGCTTGTCTTGAAGCAGGATTCAAGACGATCAAATCGCGACGCCTCAGTGCTGTGGGCAAATGTCCAGAGTTCACATTACTCGAAAAACCTTGGAAAGATTTGGTAAAGTTGGCTGTTTTGGAAACAGAACTTCCAGGGCAAGACGAAGAAGGCGAGACCATCTCAGCATCTCCACGATTCCGACGAGGACGCCGTAGGGGAAAGCAACAAGCAACAATTGCAACATCTGAAGATGTTGCTGCAATGGATTCTGAATCCCCCGCTCTTCGCTTTGCTTTGATTTTGGTGAACAAACTCCTTCATGTGGATCAATGGTCCGAAGAAGACAGTGGCGATTTGGAAAAGGAGTTGAGAAATACATGCTTGGAACAAGGAGTTCATCCTGTTTGGCATGAGATGGCAAAGCGATGTGATTTGTTTGGGCAATTCTCAGCATGCCCTGTTGTTGAGGTAAAATCAGGAGCCAAGGCAGGAATCGAACTATCCGACGCTTCGATCAATCCATACAATATCTCCTCTTGTCTACGAGTTTTCAAATCTGTATCTGAGTCGAGCCTTTCTGCTGAAGAATTGGTTGCTATGAAGCGATTAATCAAGCGCCTCTCTTCTGGACGATGGCCAAAGACGGATGAAATTCTATTAGAACTAGATGATGAACTTTCACTCATTTCTCTACTTATTGCGATGAACACCAATGAAAACATCGATGCAATCTTTGAGAAAACTCGTGATATTCAGAGCATCCAAACCGATCGGTATCAACTCATTCATGATTTGACAACCGGTACAATGGAGTGGAATGATAAACTCCTTGATCAAGACGATGATGAATTGGGCAAAGCGATTCTTGAAGCAGCTTGGGCGAATGGGCCCATCAATGAAATGAACCCCTCAACAGAACAACTTGAATCAGGTCTTTCAATTCTCCTTGAACAACAAGCATCGGCACAACGCGTAGGGGCAGTTCGATGGAAGATGTTGCAATCATACGTAACATCTGGACGAAAAGAAGACGCCTTGGCAGTGATCGAATCAATCACTTTAGAACAAGAATCGGATGCTTCTGAATTACTCCCTCTCCTGGTCGAACTCGATAACCAGGGTGCCTATGATTGGTTGGCAAAGAACATCGAGAACATCGATGAAGGCGGGTTGATTTCAATCGGGAGAGAAGAAAGGATTCCTCTTGAATTACGTACCCAGTCCCTCGTTCTTCTTAAACAAATGAATGGGGAAGGGTGGCAAGAATCTCAAGCAATTTCTGTACATGTATTCCTCCAGTCGATGGACTTGGAGAACCTTTCAGAGATGCTTTTAGGGAACTCACTTGCAATTCTATCGCATCCTTATGAAACCCTTCTTGTCGCACACCTACTCTCAGCGTCCCATTCTGAAGAAGTTTGGAAACAAGCCCGGGATGCAAGAAAAGAGGCCCTGCAAAACATTCACAGTTCTGAATTACCGGTACAAATGAGCGAGGATGAACATAAACTTCTGCTCCTTCTTGAAGGACGAATTGACAAATCAGTCAACAATGTTGATTTGGGTATGTCGTTGGGTAAGAATGGACTCAAAGCAATGAATCAAATCGTCAAGGCGCTCTCTTCCGGAGGGTCACATCTTGTTGATGAAACGCAACTAGGAAACCTTGCTGAAGCCTTAGCTGATGCAGAAACTTCGCCGCTCGGGAGAGCACTGCTCTCAACAATCATTTCCAAACTTCGATTGAACAATGCCCGCCTCTCGTTAGAAAACGGTGAAGATTTGGCTGGAGTGATTGCACTCCTTGAAATTGTTTTACAACAGCATGATGCTCCATTCACAATTATCGATGGAGTTCGTCAGTTGATGCATGAATTCGATCTTGGCATCAATGGCTTGGTTCAATGGTATCAGAGCCAACATCAACGCTCTATCTGGGCTCTTCTCTCTCAAGCAACCCTTCAAGCATCTCAAGGAAAGAATTTGAGTGCTGCCCGCCTTTACAAGCGAGCTGCAGATTCAAAGAAATTCGATTATGATGAAGAGATTATGTTGTACAGGAAGGCATTGATTCATCTCGCATTCGATCGGAAATGGGGAGAAGCAAAACAACTTCTTGCTGACCATCCAAATCTAAGAGCGGCTATTACAAAGCGATTCCAACTGTATCTTGACGTCTCTCATCAAGCTTCAATTCAAGAAACCGAAAAAGCAACTTCAATGCTTAAGAACTTCGTTAAGACAACTGAAACAACAACAGAAGAGACTGAAGAAGGCACTAAAACGAGGACTCGTACAATCTTCAAAGAAGATGAACTTGATCTTCTCCATTCATACCCGGATGAGCATCCCAAACCACTTCCAAGTGAGCCGTTTACCGGGAGAATCCTCGCCGCAACAAATGCACTGCAAAGGAATCGGAGAACGCAAAGTTCGAAGTCTTTCGATCGGCGCTATCGAGACATTATGCAAATGCGCTCTCCAGATCCAATGGAAATTCACACACTGGCTGACCAGGCAAGTGAATCATCTCCGCTTGATGCTCTACGTATCCTCGAGCGCGCCCAATTGTCAGGGCGCTTCCCAGCGAGAAACAACTCATTTGCTAATCTCGAATTGATGCTCTTCAGAAGACATCAAGCGAACATCAAAACCTCTGACCGCCGCTACTTGCGTAATCTGCCTCTCAAACCTCTTGTTTTGGTCGACACGAACATCGTAATCGATGCATTGTACCAGCGCATACAAGAGAAACTCAATCGCTCAAATCATTTCGAAGATTCGACAAATCAAAGGTCACATTTTGCTCGTTATCTGCTCCACTTAGCTCAAAATGAAAGAGTCGATTTATGGCTTCCTGAAGTCGTTCGTGGGGAGATTAGAAACATTGCTCGTTCGATGGGAGATGTCAGAAAGCGTTTCGATAACTCGTTTATCGAATCTGAAACGTTGGATTCGACGCTCACCTCAGATATCATTGAAAAGATGGTTGAAGATTTGATTGAAGAATTCTCGACATGGAATGGGTCGAATGAAGAATTTGAAACTGCTTCTAATAACGATGAGTTGAGCGAAGAAATGGTTGCTTTCCTCGTTGAACATGAAGAGATTTACGATGAACTCACAAAGATGAAAGAATTCTATGGCGAGACACACAGAACTGGTCTGAAAGGAAGAAATATCTATCCAGAGCAACCTGATCGAAAGATTATGCAATACGCAGCCGTTCTTTCAGGCCGCCCAATAGATAACGTGGGTGCAATCATAGTTGCAACCCATGATGGAGATTTCACTGTCGTTGCAAGAGCGTTCGAAGAACGATTTGGATTTGGAATTGCAAAGAACAGCCGTACGCTCTCTCCTTGGCTGCGCTTCTGAAACTATTCGTTTATCCAAACGGCTCTGTATCGTATGGATTCCTCTCCCTCAAATTGAGCAGGTGTAAAATCAATCGATTTCAAATTGTTTCCAACTGAGGAAATGAACTCCTTTGAAAGCGGCCATGGCGGCCCATTATGTTCGACTGAGTCGTCTACAGAAAGACGGCCGATACAAACAAGTTGCCCAGAGGGTGAGACGAGTGGAGAAAGATTTCGTGACGCTGGGATCCTGAATTCTTCAGGAATTGCTTGCAGAATATGAACTTCCAATACAAGATCAAACGCTTTCAACCACTCTTTATTGGGTTGTAATAGGTCTCCTACAACCCAACGAATATTCTCATGAGGATAACGTTTTGATGCCCACTTGACTGCTGTTGGAGCAATATCAAACGCTGTGACATTCCATCCAAGTTCAGCTAAAAATAACGCATCCTCGCCAAGTCCACACCCGACAACAAGCGCAGTTCCTGCTGTTTGATTGGTATCTTTCATCCAATCCACAAGAAGAGGATGAGGCTGACCTTTTGACCAAGGAATCCAAACTGGGTTGTTATCTGCGTGTTCATACAAGCGCTCAAACCAATCAAGGAATTTACCCTCAGTAGCAGCAGCATCAGAAAAGGAACGTAGTTTTCTACGTACTTCATCCATCTGATTCAACTTCACATGTGTGCGATGAGAGCATCGCCAAACGCAGAGCAAGACATGAGTGTAGCGTCACTCATGAGTCGTTCAAAGTCGTAAGTAACTGTCTTTGCACTAATTGCGCCTTCCATTCCCTTGACAATAAGATCAGCAGCCTCTGCCCAGCCCATGTGTCGAAGCATCATTTCTGCTGAGAGAATAAGAGATCCAGGATTTACTTTGTTTTGTCCAGCATACTTTGGAGCGGTTCCGTGTGTAGCCTCGAAGATTGAGATCCCAGTGTCATAGTTAATGTTCGCTCCCGGAGCGATTCCAATGCCCCCAACCTGAGCAGCCAAAGCGTCTGAAATGTAATCTCCGTTAAGGTTCATAGTTGCAAGGACACCATATTCAGCAGGTCGAGTAATGATCTGTTGAAGCATAGCATCAGCGATAACATCCTTGATTGTGATGACATTTCCTGTAATTGGGTTGGTCATTGTGCACCACGGTCCACCATCGAGTTCAACAGCTCCGAATTCTTCCTTTGCAAGTTGATATCCCCAATCTCTGAAACCACCCTCGGTGAATTTCATGATGTTTCCTTTGTGAACGAGTGTGACGCTGTCCTTGTCGTTGTCTATTGCGTACTGGAATGCAGCACGAACGATACGGTTTGTTCCTTCCTGACTGATCGGCTTGATTCCGATACCGGAGGTGTTTGGGAATCGAATTTTATCGACACCCATCTCATTTGTTAGGAAATCAATGAGTTTCTTTACTCCTTCTGAACCGGCTTCCCATTCGATCCCTGCGTAGACGTCTTCACTGTTTTCTCGGAAGATGATCATGTCCACATCACCAGGTGATTTCACAGGGGATGGTGTTCCGTCATACCAGCGAACCGGTCGTACACAAGCGAACAAATCGAGCTTCTGTCGCAGAGCAACATTGAGGGAACGAATTCCACCGCCAACAGGTGTTGTGAGAGGTCCTTTGATTGAGACCAAGCCTGTTCGCATAGCGTCTAGAGTTGCTTCTGGCAACCATTCTCCTGTTGCATTGAACGCTTTTTCCCCCGCAAGAACTTCGTTCCAAGCAATGGCTTTTGTTCCGTTGTATGCTTTACTGATTGAAGCATCGACAACAGCCTTCATGACTGGTGTAATGTCAACTCCGATTCCATCTCCTTCGATATAGTGAATAATTGGGTGGTCAGGGATGTGTAGTTTCCCATCTTTCATGACAATAGGTGTTCCGCTCATAGTTCTCATAACGTCCCACCAATAACCACTTCAAGAACCAACCGACGCGATAGTTTCTATGAGAGGAAGCGTATATTGGGCCGGAGGCACCAAATTAAGGTGCGAAAACCAACACAAACAAGCCATTGATGTGGATTGGGAAGACGGGCCAAATCCGGTTCAGATTCTTCTTCAAATGGTTGCAGCATGCTCTATTGTCGACGTTGTTACGGGTTTGAAGAACCGTGAATTTGGTAACGTTTGGATTGATATGGATTCCGAGAGACGAGAGGAACAGCCTCGTTCCTTCACAAAAATGCACTTCGTATACAATGTTGAAGGTGACGTTCCAGAAAAGCTCGTGAGGAGAACAATTGAGAAATCTCACGAAAAGTATTGCTCAGTTTCCAATACAATCAACGATAAGGTCGACATTACTTGGGAACTCAAACTTCATTGATCAAGCGATTTGTGCGGTCGCTTTCAGTGAGTCGATTGCACTACTGAGTGCTTGATGGAGCATTTTGTAGAGTGGAAGCCATTGCTTGGGGACCTTCTCTTCTTCCTCGACGATATTCAACGAGCCGTTTTCTTGTCGAACTCTAACGCAGGGGCGAATTTTTTGCTCGTCTTGGAGTTCTACGAGGAGGGATAATCTAAACTCATCCTCTTGAGAGGTAACTCGTGCTGAATTGATGTCAACGTCGTTGGCAACGTCTGGAAGTACATTAGCAGGGTCATCTGAGTGCTTTACGATTGCATGGTGTGCTAGAACTTGCAAAAGATCGGCTATAACGTCTGAATCGAAGGTGATTGATTCGTTGACTTCCTCTTCCTCAAGTAAAATCCGTTCGAGTGGATTCATTTGGGGTTGTTGTGAAAAAGAGTTGCTTGAAGAGAGTTCTTCGAAGATATTGATGTCATCTGCATCGAAGTCTGGCGTGATTGAGTCTGAGTTGAAATCCATGTTATCATTTGGTGATTTTACACCATTCCCTTTTGAACTGTTGTTTGAATTGGGCCAGCATGAAAGGTTCAAAACAAGGCGATGAGTGGGCAATATGAGGGACATTGGGTGAAGAAACTTCCATTACTTCTCGTTTTGGTTCTCTTCGCCCCTTGGGCTAGCTCCGCCCCACAAGGAATTGGGGAGATTGCTGGAGATGGATGCATTTGCCATGGCTCAAAGGATACCTCAACCGAACTGATTATTGTAGGTCTGCCCACTGCATTTGAATCCAATACATCGTACAACTTTTCACTTGAAGTACGATCAGCGGAAGTAAGTATTTCTTCTGGGAAGGAAGCAGGTGGATTTAGAATGGAAGTTTCAAACGGAGATATTCAATTCAATGAGGAACTTGGCCATGTCCAAAAACTCGAACAGGGATGGACGCATACAACTTCTGGAAACAAAGTTCGGTCGTGGAATTTTACCTACCTTAGCCCATCCGACAACAGCACGCACACTGATATTACAATCAACGGTAATGCAGTTAACGGAAACGGTCAGAGTAGTGGTGATGCATGGAATGGTACGATAATCCGTATTCCTGGGACGAGTTACACGGGTGAACTCGAACCTTCTTCAACAGAGGATTCCCTTGATACGCTCGATTATGCAGTAGGTGGCATTGCATTAGTTGGACTATTGGCAGTTGCAATCATCATCATCAAAGATTGATCAGTTTACGAACTCAATCGTACTGCTGCGTAGGGCTTTGAGTTGACGACTTTCAGAGGAACCATGTATCTGTTCACTCTTCACACCAGTTAACACGAGCATGACACGGATTTCATCATCAAGAGTTTCATCGATTGCGGTTCCCCAGATGATCTTGGCATGTGGTGAGATACGTTCTGTAATAATTTGAGCGCAGCGCTCAGCCTCTCCAAGGGTGAGATTATTGCCCCCAACCACGTTGATTAGTGCACCCCTGGCATCACTGAAATCAAGGTCAAGGAGTGGGGAGTGAAGTGCTTCTAGAGTCGCTTCTTCTGCTCTTCCAGGTCCAGATCCAGCACCCAATCCAATCATAGCAACACCAGAGCCGGAATTGATAACAGATTTCAAATCTTCAAAGTCAAGATTGACCATCCCATCACGAGTCAGTAACTCGGTAACGCCAATAATAGAACGAACCAATAGTTCATCTCCGACTCTGAATGCACTCGCAAGAGGTAAATCTTTGACACCTTCAATTTCCAATAATTTTTCATTGGGGATGACAAGAATCGTATCGCAATGTTCTCGAAGTCTTTCTAGGCCCCATTCAGCATTTTCACGACGTGTTGCCCCTTCTGAGTTGAATGGATAGGTAACAACTGCAATTGTCATTGCACCTTGCTGCTTTGCCAATCGTGCGATATGTCCTGCGGCTCCTGTTCCAGATCCACCGCCCATACCCGCGGCTATAATTGCAAGCTGCGTATCTGTAGTAATTGTTCGAAGAGACATCTCAGATTCCAATGCTGCAGCCTCTCCTTTTGTTGGATCTCCGCCAGCGCCTCGTCCTCGGGCAGTTCTCCCGATGAGAATTTTATTGTCCAATGGGGACATGAGCAGTGCTTGTGCATCAGTATTAATTGCATACCCAGTCACAAATGAGTTCTCAAAGAGTCCTTCTGATTCGAGACGGCCAACAGCATTACAACCAGCTCCCCCGACACCATAGACACGGATTCTTGGTTGCAAGGATTCAAGAAGAGTTCTGAGTTCTTCATCTGTCCCTTGACCCGCTGGCTGAGGGGTTAACTGTGGAACGACTTCTTCTTCGGAGAGTTCTAACACACGTTCGATCAAGTGGCGCATGAGATACATCTTCATTGTTGGTAACTTGAATGTATTCCCTCGCTAATACAAGGAGGAGTGGATTTCATGACCTTGTTTCAGTCGCGGAGTCCTTCTTGTGTGACTTGGTAAACACATTCTCCATCAGGGAGGTTAGGAGAGTCGACCAGTCGAGCAATCCTGCGTCCGCCCTTTGCCTTTCTCAAGTAAAGTCTGAAGGTTGAAGCGTGAGCTAGAACGTGGCCACCAATAGGCTTGGTTGGGTCACCCCACATTGCATCTGGCTTGGAGTGTACTTGATTTGTCACGAGGACAAGAGCATTGTTCACGTCAGCAAGTTGCTTGAGATCTTTGAGGTGACGATTCAATTTTTGTTGCCTGTTAGCAAGCATTCCACGGCCAATGTATTCGGCTCGGAAGTGACTTGTGAGTGAATCGACAATAATCATTTTCACGTTCAATCCTTTGCTCATGCGCTTAATTTCTTCTGCTAAAAGCATCTGGTGAGCAGAGTTGTATGCTCTTGCTACGTGAATCCTTTTTAGAACAGCATCAGGATCTAGGCCATGTCCTCGAGCCATTTGTGTAATACGTTCAGGACGGAATGTATCTTCAGTATCGATGTAGAAAACGTCACCATCGAATCCACCGTCTTCAACTGACATTGTGCAGTTGACTGCGAGTTGATGGCCGATTTGAGTTTTTCCAGAACCGAATGCTCCGTACACTTCAACAAGCGCTTGGGTTTCGAATCCACCGCCAAGTAAATCATCAATTGATTGAACCTTGGACGAGAGTTTCTGTACTTCTCGACGTCGGTCAAGGAGCGCAACGCCAGAAACGAATCCTCCGATGTTCGCCATCTTCTTTGCAGCATTAATGATCTTGCCAGCTACAGCCTCGCCGAGTTCAGCTTGGTCTGCTAGGTCACCTGGTGACATGACAGCAAGAGCGAGTAATTCATCGAATCCCGCTTCTCTAAGTTTTTCAGCGGTTGCTGGACCTACACCTGGTAAGTCTTCAATTGAAACCTCAGGGGCTTCATCATCAACGGCTGCCATTAGAATGTCCTCTTCTGCAACCAGACTTTCATCCTTCTTACTTGTTGTCTTTTTCTTCTTGCTTGTTGTACTCATTGTATCACTACCCGAAACCAATGGCTGAGGGTATATCAAAGAAGATTTGAGAGGAGCCTGATGAGAAACCTGAAGATTTCGCACCGAACCTTAGCAGTGTCCAAGATTTCACTTTTCATTCACTTTCAGTATCTGAATTTTCATTTCCAGTAGGGAACGGATTTATTTGACTTTCATTTTCTTCGTAGAGTATGTCGATGACATGGTTTACGTTTACTCTTTCGTCTGCACCCTGTTCGAGTGTGACAGATAAATCGTGTATTCCTCGCTCTGGGTATGCGAGACTAAAATCCCAAACAGCATCCTGTCCATCTGCAATCTGCTCACTTTTGATACCCTTGCTCACTTCATTAGGATCCGTTAATTCCCACGTGATTGTGACTGGACTGCCAGCGAGACCTTGGAAGTTTTCAGGATTTTCAATAGTGGACAGGATTTGCAGCGTCTTCGGGACTGGGCCCTCGTTATCAGGCTCGGTGTTGATTGGCATAACATCTGGTTCAGCACTATTTTGTTCAGTCCATTCCATGTGCTTATCAATGCGCACAATAAGTGTCATGTTCTCGGAGTTGTCTTCAACATCCGTTGCACTTAGGATAACAGAGAATAAGCCATGCAGTTCGTATTCAACATCGATGTTTGCAGTCTCTCCTGCATTGACTGTTATCGGGCTTCTGCCATCGCCTGGCTCGATTGAAAATGTTGCAAGATCAAAATCGGATGTGGTGCGAGCGAAATCAAAATTCAACGTCACTCCAGATAGCGAGATTTGAGATCCGCCGATAAATGACTGCTGGATTGTACCACTTGTAGAATCGTAATGCACTACTAAGTCGATAGCATTCTCTTCTTCTTTCTCTTCAGAGCCTAGGCATCCTGAAAGTGATGAGAGAACCATGAGTAGAGAAAACCCTAGCGCCTTCCATGCCCCGCTCATGATGATGCTTACACCTTCTCATTGAAGAATTCAATGCCGAATGGGTGACTTTTTGATTATCGGTGGATTGAAAGGGAAGGACTGTGGCCGTCAAAGCAGCGAGGTGGGGTAGTCTGGATATCCCGTCGGGCTCATAACCCGGAGATCGATGGTTCAAATCCATCCCTCGCTACCACTCATGAATATTGGTAATAGTCGTGCTTTGGCTGTAATGTGTCCATAGCACTCTGTAATCGTGCATTTGCAGCAGTGATCCCTTCGGAAATGTCTGAACATTCCTGCCGGATTCTCTGGGATTGTTCTGCGCACTTTTGGTGTTCATGGGAACACGATTCCATTACAGCGAGAACAGGATCAATCTGAGCAGGGATATTTCCTTCAGGTTTGAGCCAATACTGCCCGTTTTCTAGAATAACAGGTCCTGCAATCTCTGCATCTTTCGCGAGTGATTTACATTGTTTTGTTGACGCACCTTCACACTTGCAAATTGAGAGCATAGCCAGAATATTCCCTTGTTGAATTTTATGTGCTCGTGAATAGAACTTGACTGCTTTACGAGTTTTCCCGCAGGCCGCAAATACATCCCCAACGCGCCTCAAATCTTCTTCCATGGGCGTTAGCTTTTCCAATAACTGAGGTGCTGATTGGAGTAATATTTTCTCTAATTTTTTACGTTCCCTTTGAAGAACAGAGGCCGCTTTTATCGCAAGTTTGTGCTTCTTCCTTTCAGATAAAACCTCGGTTAGAATTCGAAGGCCCTTGACAAGGAGGGTTTGTGACGCAGCATCTCGAGATTTCTGAGAGAGAAGCATGCCTGTGAATTCACTGGACATGACTTCGACCATTTCGTAACGCTGTTCTTCAAAGTAGCGAATCATTTGCGAAAGTGTTTGGTTAGGGTCCGACATTCCAAACATGTTGAATCCTCACTGCTGATTGGTTGCTGCGGTCAATGTCGTCGTACTGATTACGCCATCTATGGTTCGAATATTACGAAGAATGAAGGTGGACAAGGTGCTGAAATCAGGCATCACTATCTTGCAATATGCATCATACTCTCCAAACAAAACCATTGATTCAACCACCTCGGGCATCCCAGTAAGTGTTTCACAAATACTGTTCTCGAACCCTGGTTTTGTAGAAATCAAAACAATCGCAGTCGCCATTGACTCATGTTCATCAATGGCGGCCATGAGTGTCGATTCGGAACCTCATGTTTAATTCTTGACGTGCTTTGGTTGAATCAGGAGAAGGTCATACGGATGCCGATTATTGCTATTACAGGTTCACCTGGCACTGGGAAAACAACCTTGTCAAACCAATTTCCGTCAGAACGGTATGATCGATACACAGTTGAGCAAATTGCAACAGAATTAGGCTGCATAGAACATCTCGACGGAGAGATTGTTGTCACAACAAACCTTCTTGCTAATTGGGAATATAAAGCAGATAAGATTGCAATCATTGAAGGTCATCTTTCACACCATTGCAAGGTTGATGCAGTTCTTCTTCTTCGATGTCATCCGAGTGAATTGAACACAAGACTCCAGCAAAGAGAGGCTTACGGTGCAAAAAAGATTCAACAAAATATCGAGTGGGAGATGATCGCAGGTATTTGGTCTGAGTTAGTTGAAAACTCCCCTAATTTGCCAATACTTGAACTCGATATGACCAATTCTCTTCATGGTCTTGAATCAATTGAATTGTTTATCTCCGACTATGATGGTCAAAAGACCGTTCAAGAATCAATACCACTTGCAATAGACTGGTTATCGAGTGATAATGTGTCCGAAAGCATATGACCTTTCGATGCACCGGACCATTTGGTACCTATGGCTCTAGAGCAGTTGAGAAAGCGCTGGGAAGCGATGGCTTCACCCCTTGTAATGTCCTTGGGGAGTACAAATCCTGCATTCCTCACATGGCTTGCTCTACCTGTTGGTATTGCTGCAAGCCTACTCGTTCTTTTCGCCCCAAAGTCTGATACTGGTGCATTAATGCTCATGGGGTCTGCTCTGTTAATTGGATTCTCAATGATTCTTGACGGCCTTGACGGACAACTTGCTCGTCAAACAGGTCAAGTTTCTCGATGGGGAGATTACCTTGACCACACCCTTGATCGACTTCTCGATGCAATGTGGGTTATTGCTATTGCATCAAGCCCTGCTTGGGTTGATGATCCCGCAATAGGTTGGGCCGCAGCTTGGTTTACAATCTTGGGGTCCTACATGGGCACACAGGCACAAGCGGTCAGTGGAGGCCGTAATTACAAAGGATTTTCACGAGCGGATCGAACAATTCTAACCATTTCTGCACTTGCGATTACAGGAATATTCTGGCTTCTTGATGTACAAGATTATTCTGCAATGCCTGGCGTATTTGACCACCTCGAACTCAGCCCGCTCACGGCAGTTGTCTTCATTTCAGGGCTCGGCGGGATGTACACCTTTGGTATCAGATTTTTACAAGCACGCAAGGAGATTATCGAGCTCGATAAGACTCATCCACTTGAACAGCCAGATTCTGATGAATCCGAGTGATTCAAAACGTCCGGAATAAGGTGTTTTCATCGCTGTGTAATGCGGTATACTCTTAACAGACGGCGGCGACGTTATGTGTGATGGGTGCGAACGCGCTGAACCGGAGTCTACAACCTAAGGCGGGCCTGATGGTCTTGCTTATGCTTCTCATGATAGTTCCGTTGATGCCAACATCAGCGGCTGGCGACATTGGAGATGCTTCAAAATTACAAGCCCAGGATATCGCTGCAACCTTCGATCCTGTCTCTGAAACGACAACAATTACGTGGAGAAATATCGATACCTTCGATGTAGGGTATGTGGCAAACCTCCACGAGGCTACCTACACTGTATATCGCCACTCAGAACCGATTACTCCGGGAACGATTGCTTCCGCAACACCTTTTGCAAATGTAACGGCTTGTGATAGCGGTATCTATACCCAAACATACCAATGTCTTGGAGGTTCAAATGGGACACATCCTGGCCACTCCACATCTTTCTTGGTTGGAGCTGGAGTCAATGACACCTACTTTTACGCAATTACAACCGAATGGATTGAAAACGAGCAAACGTATTCTTCATCTGAATTAGATTTTGACGCATCTTCACTTTATGTTGGAGTTGATGAAGTGACTTCTCCAGTTGAAACACCAATCTTTTTCCAAGCTGAATATTCATTGGAAGACAGCGAAACGACGCTCTCATGGTACAATTATCACGACTTACCAAATTCTGATGCAGCAATGCCAGATACCCGTATTCTCATCTGGAGATCAGAAGCAGAAATTGGAAGAGAAAACGGCGGGGCCATATATCAAGGTCTACCGACGAACTATCCAGTGGAATTGCTCGCAAATCTTAGTTCAGAGCATTCAGAATTTGTGAACCCTATCTCAAGTAACACAAATCGTGAATCGTACTATGCCATTACATACTTCATTCCAAATGGAACTGGGCCAGATGAAGATAAAGTCGATCTTCGCTTCCTCTCTGGAAATGCTCTTACTGAGCCTATCTTGGAAGACAATCGTCCGCCTTCCCACATAACAGATTTTAATGCATACTTCGTTGGAAACGTTGACGGAACTGGAACCACGACTCTGTCTTGGAGTGGTTCTACTGTCGAGCACAATGAACGCTACGAAATTTATGTTGCAGGTGACGGCTTTACATCAATTTTTGAAACCGGCCCTAGTTTGGTCGCAAGCATTCCAGAAAACGTGAATGAGACTGGTGTTAGTCTTGAAGAACGTGGTATTAGGTACGAGTTCCCTCGTGACTTACCAGTTGGTTCACTTGGGTCTGCAACGTATTGCATCGTCCTTGTGGACGAGATCGGCTTGTTTGATTCAAACACGTCCTCAGGTTCATGCTCAACCGTACAAGAAGACGCATATTCCACATGGGAAAAAGAGCCTTCAAATGTTCACGCTGAATTTATTGGCGATCGCACTGTTCGAGTAACTTGGACAGATCAACTCGGCGTTGAAGGCGAACGATACCATATTCGTTCAGCTTCAGGGTTCCAACCAGGCCCTCAGCAATTCCTTACAGCGACAATGTACCATGGATTTGCAAATGATAACGTAGGCACATTTGATATCGTTCTGAATGAATCTATTGTGTCCACTACAGGCGCACCTCTGCTTTGGTACATCTATGTGACGAGCGAAGCCCAGTATGTCCATACGACTGGGTCATACGAGTACATGGGGCTAAACAACAACTCGTTTGGTCCTGTTGAAATTGATATTACTACGCCAACAAACCCGTCAATTGTCGATGCCGAAAGTCGAGGCGATCTTGGTTTCGTTGCTCTTGAATGGTACAATCTACAAGAATCAAACGAAGTGTATCAGGTTTGGAGACATACTGGTGATCCGTTTGACGGTGGCCAGACAAGCATTACCTCAAGCGATGCTGAAGGTTGGGAATTGGCTCTCTCCGATGTCGACGTCGGCGGCCAAACATCTGCAACAATTATCAGAAATGTACCACTTGCAAGTGACACAGAGCGTGATGTTTGGTACGCCGTTACAGTCGCAGATGAATTCAACAACACGAACTCAGATATACTCGAAGGATTGAGCGGCAACTCAATTTTGGTTCGAGAGGATACACGTGCTCCATCTGTTGAACTACGTTTGTTGGACGATGAAAATTCTGAATACACAAGCCCTTCACTTGTTGCTGGAACGTACACGATTCAAATTGAAATAAGTGAATTTTTACCAACTCAACCTTCGATTGAAGTCTTTTCAGATACTGGATATAACGTGACAGCAGGAGGAGAATTAATGACTCTGATTGCCGATAATAATCTCAACCCTGACAAAGGTCCTGTCTATTCCTACAGTTTCACAATTCCAGGATCAGCGAGTGCTGGAGAAATGATATTCAGAATGACTCTTGTTGACGAAGCAGATAACACAGGTATCATTACAAACACGAGTTATCATATTGATGCAAAAGGTCCTACGGTGACAATTTATTCACCTTCACCATCTTCAGAAGGTTCAAAGTATCTATATGGAAACAAGATTAATCTCATGTTTGCCGCTGAAGATGACGTTCAAATCCGCGACATCCAGTACCGATTCACCTTCAACTACGGTGGATTGACAGGTGTCACGAGCACATCCCCATGGGCGAGCGCTGAAGGCATAACTGATGTCGAAGGAGATTTGTCCATTCTCGTAAGTGATATGGATTTCTCGGCTGGAACATTTGATGCAGGCCAACATGCCATTACTGTTCGAGGGATTGATACTGCTGGAAACGAAGTTTCACAACGAGTTGTCTTTGTTGTTGATTTCTGTAGAAATAATCTCGAAGGTGAAACTGTTTGTACGTTTGAAGAGGATCTCAAAGCAGAACCAGAACCTGAGAAAATTACTCCCTCTCTAAGCGATCCCCCGTACCTTTTGGTTTGGATTGCAGTTGCAGTCAATATCCTTCTGTTTATTGTCACTCTCATGATTGTTCAAACGAGCATGTCTGGTCCTAAGAAGAAGAAGGCTGGCGAAGAGGAAGATGAAGATTGGATGTCTGAATTCATTGGTACAAGTCAAGATTTGGATATGGATTCGATCACCGGAACAGGCTCTGCTAAAGAACCTGAAAATGAAGAAAAGAAGGAAGAAGAACCTGAATCTGAACCCGAGCCCGCGAAAGATGAGGATGATCCATTCGCAGTCAATCTCGTACAGCGCAAGACTCGCCGCAAGAAGAAAGAAGTCGTCGAAGAAATCGATGAAGATGAAGCAGAAGGAATTTTCTGGGACGATGATGATGATGACGATGAGGAGGAGGAGGAAGAACCTGCTCCACGCAAGCGTCCAGTCCGCAAGCGACCTGCTCGCAAAGCACCAACTCGTAAACGTCCAGTTCGCCGTAAGGCAAATGACGATTGATACGAATCACGGTGAGATAAGATGTCTGAAGTTGTTCACGAATCCAATTACGATAGTCTACTCGATGCCTTTAATCCACTCAAGAATCGCTTGAATTGGCTTTTGTTGGCAGTACCAGTGACGTTGGTTTTTAATTTCCAAGGAAACGTAGAAATGACGTTTTTGTTTTCAATGATTTCAATCATGCCTTTGGCTTTCCTTATGGGCCATGCCACAGAAGAGATTGCCCTACGGGCGGGAGAGAATCTAGGAGGATTACTCAATGCCACTTTCGGAAATGCAGTTGAAATTATCATCGCAAGTATTGCGATCTATACTGCGTTTAAAGACCCTGATCAAGCGGAGACAATGATCGTACTTGTTCAAGCATCATTGATAGGTTCTATTCTTGGCAATCTCCTTCTTGTCCTTGGTCTAGCATTACTTTGGGGCGGAATTAAATTTAAGATTCAATCGTTCAATCAATCAGCACTTTCCATGAATGGCAGTCTGCTTCTCTTGGCAGTGCTCGCCCTTATTATCCCAGCTGCAGCACATCATACAGGTTCCAACGTTACCAATGAAAACGTACTCGAATTGTCTCGTTATGCTTCCTTAGCTCTTTTGGCAATGTATGGCCTTTCACTCTTCTTCCAGTTCAAAACCCATTCTGATATTTTCAAGTCTTCGGAAGATTCATCTCATCATGAAGAGCCTAAAATGTCGATTAAAAATGCATGGATTCTCCTGATTCTTGCTACGATTTTGGTGGGATACATGGCCGAGCTTCTTGTTCACAGTGTTGACAAAGCAGCAAGTGAATGGGGAATGCCTACACTCTTCATTGGTGTGATTCTCCTTCCTTTCTTTGGTAATGCTGCCGAGCATTTCACTGCAGTTATCGTTGCAGGAAAAGACAAGATGGATTTATCCCTTGCTATTGCAATTGGTTCAAGCGTTCAAATTGCAGTATTTGTCGCTCCTTTGATGGTTCTTTTCGCTTGGATTATGGGCGTTGAACTCTCATTAGAATTTGGTTTACTTGAAACTGCAGCGACCTTTATGGGTGTTCTTGTTGCGAATTTCATTCTAAATGATGGAAAGACAAATTGGCTTGAAGGAGCGATGCTGCTCGCATGTTATGTAATATTGGCGTTATCTTTCCTTCTCATTCCATTTGAAGTTGGGGCTTGATTATGACTCTACTTGGAAAGGGAAAAATTGGTGTTGGATTAACCGGTTTTGCCTTTCTTTTTCTAGTAGCAGGCATGATTGGCTATACCTTCGAAGGAGAAGTGGAAGGAGTTCCAACTCCGAATGCTCCGAATCAAGCCTTTTTCTCAGAGGAGCCTTTACCAAGTAATCCACTTGTTGGCATATTATCAACTGAATTGACATTGACATGGGATCGTGATGACGTATGGATTGGTATTGTTGACGAGGATGAAAAAGATCGTTGTGATGATGTCCCTTCTTCGTTCTTTTCAGGTGGTCTTGGCTGCGATGGAGTGTCAACAAATTTCGTCGCAGGTGATGCAAGTGCGAATGCCGATACTGGATTCACATGGGAAATGGAATCTGGAACCTACTTTGCTGCCTTAGGCGCAAAAGATGGTGCCTTAGCAGAGGGGACTGAAGTTAAGATTGACTACGAGGCTCATATTGGGCACTCGTTGTTCAGCGTTGTGGCATTGATGTTCACTCTTGGAATCGGCGCTACACTAATCTATTACGGGCGCGAATAATCATTCCACGCCGTCATAGTACTCATTTACTGCAAGATCAAGTTCTTCGATTGTTGCTCGCTCATCAACGGTTTTGGTTTCTCCATTAAGGCGCAATGCTTTCCCATCAACCCAAACGTCTAGGCAGTCTCCGCCATTGTAAACAAGGTTTGCAAGATGTCGATTGTTTGAGCGACCGAGAGGATGCATTCGAATATCATCGAGATCCCATGCTACCCAATCTTTGCTTCCCTTTGTTGCGATACCGAAGATATCTTTTGCTGGGAGCAGTGTTGAATCCCAATGATCATGTCGTTGAACAAGACTTGCTAGACGGGCTTCATGGAGTAAATTCAGTCCATTCCCACTTGATGCAGCACCGTCTGTGCCTATTCTCAAATCGACACCAGCATCTCGGTATGGTGGGTAAGAAAGAGTCCCTCCACAAGCCAATTTCATGTTTGAAGAGGGGCAATGAACTGCAGTAACGTCATAGTCGGCCATCATTCGAATTTCATTTTTCTTAACCCAAGAAGCGTGAGCAAAGATGGTCCCAGGTTGAATGAAATCAATTGATTGCAAATATTCGACAGGATACATTCCTGTTTTTTCTTTGCATTCAGCAACTTCTTTTCGAGTTTCACTTACGTGGATATGAAGTCGCCCGTTCCTCTTTTCAGCAAGTTCGCTCGCTCTTCGAAGAGTATCCTCAGAGCAGAGATAGACTGAATGCGTGGCAATTGCATATTGGACTCGATCATCTTCAGAATTGTTTGAAATTAAACCATCAAGTTCTGCTAATGCAGATTGTGCATTTTCATGTGAAGGAAGTGCAGCATCACTTACAGGACCCCCGCATAATCCTCGTAATCCAGCCTTGTCGAGGACATCACCTGTAACGGCTGGGAAAAAATACATGTCCGCAGCAAAGGTAGACCCTGTTCGGATCATTTCAGCAGCAGCAGCTTGTGCACCTATTCGGACAAACTCCGGCGTAATCTTCGCCTCAGTTGGAAAGATAGCTTCATTCAGCCAACGATGAAGTGGGAATCCATCACTAAAGTCGCGAGCATTCAGTTGCATTGCGAGATGTGTGTGCCAATTTTGTAATGAACGAGTAATGACTCGATTGGAGCCGTCTATGTCTTCGATAACATCTTCATTACCGTTGGACTCTGACCATGTTCCATCTTTGTGGAGTAAGAAATCCCCAACATGTTTGGCGAATTGATCATCGTACAAAACCGCGTTACGATAACGAACAGCAGTATCGTCGCCCATAGTGCCACGAGATTGTGCTTCTTCATGAGGCTAGTGCTTGAATCGGTGACATCATGGTTGCCATTCTAAGGGACAGGATTGTGCCACTTTAGATCCTATTCATCTTGGATAACTGGTGTAATTTCCAATTGGTATCGCTGAGCACTGATTTCAAGCGCTTCTATTCCAGGAAGGGTTCGCCCTGCAATGTAATCTAAACAAGCACCGCCACCAGTGGAGACGTGCCCCATCTTGTCGGCAAGACCGCGTTGGCTAACCAGTGTTGCAGTATGTCCGCCGCCCATGACAGCATATCCAGTTGACTCAGCACATGCATTGAGCATCTCAATTGTTCCTAATGCAAAATCTGGTAATTCAAAAACTCCAGCAGGGCCATTTAGAATAATTGTTCCTGCACTCTTAATCCGAGAGGATAGGGCAAGAATCGATGCAATCCCCATGTCAAAAAGAGGTGCGTGAATAGGCAAATTCTCGACCTTGATATCGATACGATTCTCTTCAACATTCGCTGCAACATCGGTTGGTAAGACAATCTTATCTTTATGCGATTTAAGCAAAGATGTTGCCGATTTAAGTGTGGATTCCCATGCATCTTGCAATTCATTCTGCAAGAATGAAATGTTTCCTTCTCCGATATCATTTCCTGAGAGATGGATGGCCAGATTAGCAACTCCTCCGGTAAACCAAACTTCATCAGCGATATTGTTTTGCAACATATTGTGTGCTACTTCGATGCTATCATCGACTTTTATGCCTCCTAGAACAGCTACACACGGTCTCTTTGGAGATTCAAGTGCTAGATCGATTTGTCGAATTTCATGAGCCATTAATTCCCCAGCTACGCAAGGTAAGTGGTGAGCAAAACCAACGATACTTGGACTGGATCGATGAGCGCATGCGAACGCATCGTTTACGAAGACATCTGCAACACTTGCCAAATCTTGAACGAGTTGTGTTTCAGAAAGAGCAAGAGCATCACCTTTTCGATTTACTTCTTCAGAATCCATTCGAATGTTATTCAACATGAGGATATCACCTATCTTCATCTCCTCAATAGCCTCCATTGCCTTTGGCCCATGAATATCCTCGACCCACCGAATCGAACGTCCCAATAAACG
>Ga0206677_10000254_pt1 | contig 49181 bp, 40 predicted proteins | sample M130m12015metaG_FD_155475 | JGI IMG/M metagenome (GOLD analysis project Ga0206677, IMG submission 155475) | Ammonia-oxidizing marine archaeal communities from Monterey Bay, California, United States - M1 30m 12015 | ecosystem: Environmental > Aquatic > Marine > Intertidal zone | place: USA...
AAAGATGCCGTTAAGAAAACGGCTAAAAAAGCTGCCGTGAAGAAGACGGCTAAAAAAGCTGCCGTGAAGAAAACGGCTAAAAAAGCTGCCGTGAAGAAGACGGCTAAAAAAGCTGCCGTGAAGAAAACGGCTAAAAAAGCTGCCGTGAAGAAAACGGCTAAAAAAGCTGCCGTGAAGAAGACGGCTAAAAAAGCTGCCGTGAAGAAAACGGCTAAAAAAGCTGCCGTGAAGAAGACGGCTAAAAAAGCTGCCGTGAAGAAAACGGCTAAAAAAGCTGCCGTGAAGAAAACGGCTAAAAAAGCTGCCGTGAAGAAAACGGCTAAAAAAGCTGCCGTGAAGAAGACGGCTAAAAAAGCTGCCGTGAAGAAAATGGCTAAAAAAGCTGCCGTGAAGAAAACGGCTAAAAAAGCTGCCGTGAAGAAAACGGCTAAAAAAGCTGCCGTGAAGAAAACAGCTAAAAAGGCTGTAACAGCCGTCAAATCCGAAGCGGTTGCTGCTAAGAAGGTTGCTAAAAAGGCGACAAAGCGGGTTAAGAAAAAAGTTGTAGAGGTTGAGGAATTGCCTCCGGTCGTCGTGAAACGACGTTATGTAAAGCCTGAGAAGGTAGCAAAGCTCACCGTCTTTGAGAAAAAACAGCGCCAACGTTTATTGGACCTCCGTGATCAAATTACAGACGTGATGCACGGGATTCAGAATGACACCATTAAAAATGGAGCTGAAGGAAGTGATGCCAGTGGGTCGGGGATGCACCAAGGTGATGCTGGGTCAGACGCTTATGATCGGGACTTCGCCCTAAATATGCTCTCTAAGGAAGCGAATGCACTAGGGGAGATTGAAGAGGCCCTTCAGCGGCTTGAGCTAGGGACATATGGTGTCTGCGAGGAATCAGGTCAAAAAATCCCAAATCCTCGCCTTGAAGCTATGCCTTTTGCTCGACTTACGGTGGAGCGGCAAGCTGCCAGAGAAAGAGAGAATTCCACCCGAGATTTCTCTAGCCGCGAATTTGGCTTTAACTAAGCTTGTTTATTCGACTCGGTTTTCTCTTTGAATTTTTTCGGACGGTTTGTTTGTTTTTTCTGAGTGATAGTCTATCAATTGTCTTCTTATGAATAATTTACTTCCGATCGCAGCATCCTGTATCTTAGCTGGCGGAGCCATTGGTTACGTCATTGGTAACAATGGAGGCGAGGATGCAGCCACTGAAAATGTTGCGGAAAAGGGCAAATCCCGGGTCCCTGGAAGTTCTCGGTCGGTAGGGCGCTCCAGCTCAAGTTCGTCAAATTCGGCTGCCCAGAGCTCCGGAAAGCCAAGCAGCTACGAGGAAGTTGCTAACGTTCCTAGTCAAACTGCCCGCGTCCAGTCTCTTGTTGACCTCTATTCGAATATGTCGAGTGAAGAGCTCGCTGAAGCGGCCGAGAAGCTGAAGGGGCTTCCTATGGGTGAGCGCTTTCTCGCTGGTTCATTACTCTATGCAGCTTGGGCTGAAGTTTCTCCTTATGATGCCATGGATCACGCCAATGGTCAGAGGGGCTGGGAGTCCATGATGATCAAACCGGGTATTCTCCAGAGCTGGGCCGCAAGTGACCCGAAGGCTGCCGCTGACTACTATGCATCCAACAAATCACAGTTTTCGGCGATGGGGATGATGGGCCGGATGGGGGGAGGAACTGGTGGTGCGACTATCGCTAAAGAATGGGCCAAGCAGGATCCTGAAGGAGCTCTTGCTTGGGCCAAGGGTCTTGAAGGAAGAGACGGAAATGATGCAACATCAAAGGTTCTCGCTCAGATTGCTACCACGGATCCTGAGCGCGCCGCCGGTCTGACTTCGGGATTGGAGGGGGATGCCCTAACTAAAGCGAATGTGGACATTGCCAAGGAATGGGCAAAAGCCGACTGGAATGGTGCTGAATCATTTATCAATGGTCTCCCTGCTGACCAGCGAGGTGATGCGTTGGGCGCAGCCGTAAGATCGCTTGCAGATGATAATCCTACTTTGGCAGCCAAGAAGGCTTTGGAAATTCCTGAGGGGGACTCTCGTGACGACGCTATTGAGAGCGTTGCGGAGTCAATGTCTCGGGAGAATCCGGCAGACGCTGCTGCTTGGGTCGTCGCTAACGGGTCAGAGAAGGCACAACGGGACTCCATGCGTAACGTCATCGGCAACTGGGTCGTCCAGGATCCGTCTGCCGCAAAGGCTTGGGCGGTTGCTCAACCAGACGGCGAGCTAAGGGATTCTGCGGTTTCTTCATACGTGATGAGCGATAATAATGGTTCACCAGCTGAGAATATACAACTCGCAGAGACTATTTCAGACGATCGCTCACGGGGCTGGTCGATAGGAATGACCACGATGCGCTGGATGGGTGAAGACCCGAAGGCAGCTTCCAACTATCTTGAATCGTCCGAGTTTATCGACGAAGGTATGAAAAAGCGAATTCTTGGTCGAAGCGGGCGCTAGTCATTCTTCCGGGAGGATTAGTTGGGGTTGTGTCTCATCCTCCTGCTCCAGTGTATTATTTCAGTTTACCGGTTGTTCAAGGGCCTAGGGTTCTAAACAGAAAGGTTATGGCTCCAACAGCATTGTTTTGCAATCTACCGATTTTGTAGTCAGATCCTAAATACGTAGGAGTAGTATCGATGAGTGTCGCTTTATGGTGGATTAATGGAGAAATGGTGTCTGGGCAAATCCAGAGTAAATTGATTCCCCAATAGCAGCCTTGCATGTCGGAGGAGGAGTTGTTTCTCTTTTTATAGTCCTATGTCGAATTCCTCCGAAGTGATTTGTCGTCCTACCAAGTGGTTTATTTGGCGGGCTATTTTGATGCTGGTAATGTTTGGCGGATTTGGGGCCTATTTCCTCTACGATTGGAAAGTGGGATATCCTAAGAAAAACTATGTGGTAGCCAATTATTCCGCTTTCAATGAAGCGGGAGAAGCTTGGACTGTTGATGCGAACCGGGCCTCTCCGGAGGTTTGGAACGCTTTTGTCGAAAAACAGACCATTAGTTTTGATGAGGATCGCTCAATCTATCCTTCCAATACTGATTTTGGGGAAAAGTGGCCAGAAATCTTGAGGCAGATGGCCAATCACAAAAGCGATGACCTTTGGGCTGATTATAGTGGTGAGAAGGGCTGGCCTCAGAAAGTAAATCTCGAAGATGACCCGAAAACTGCGGGACAAATCCGGGAACAGTTGATTGCGGCGTGTGTTTGCTTCTTGCTCACCACAATCGCTCTGTTTTTTCTGATTCGGACTCGGAGACGTTTCATGAAGGTCGATGATCAGGGCTACTATCCTCCGGGCGGTTCTTTGATCCCTTTTCCGACTATAAAAATCCTCGATATGCGAAAATGGGAGACTAAAGGCCTCGCGACTTTGGTCTATGAGACTGATGGAAAGGAGAATAAGGCTAAAATTGACGGCATGGTTTATGGGCAATTTAAAGAGGAAGAAGGCGCGCCGGCTGAGGCTTTGTTTCAAAAAGTTTTGGAAAACTTCGAGGGCGAGCTCATTGAGCTTGTGGACGAAAATGAAAACGAAGAGGCCAATGATATTGACTCAGAAGGCGATGATGAGGGCGCTTCCGTAGGGGGGGATTCCGACGATTCTGGTGAAAAGGAGTGAATTTTAGGGGTTGCCAATTAGGTGGACTCCCATTAATCCAAAGGGCCATGGCAGAAAATATTGTAGAAAAAGTCACCGAAATCATCGTGGAGCAGCTCAGCGTCACCGCTGATCAAGTAACGCCCGAGTCAAAAATGATCGAAGATCTTGGCGCCGATTCCCTTGACGCAGTTGAACTCGTTATGGCTGTTGAAGAGGAATTCGGTATTGAGGTCCCCGACGAAGAAGCCGAGAAGCTGATCAGCGTTGGCGACATCATCTCTCACGTCGAGAAAGCTCAGGCCTAGTTCTGACTTTGGTTCAATTAAACCAGCTTTTATATGGTAGGTTCCCGAGTGGAACCTACCATTTTTATTAGCCAGTTTGCCAATGATAAGCGATACTTTCCTTGAAGATGGTTACTCCAGATGATTTCCAATACGCGATGGAGACGACCCGGGTCATTCACGAACCGGATCGTCGTATTGAAACGTTTGGTGCGACTCGGTTTGAATTTGAAATTCTAAGTGAGCCAATGGATAGCGTGGGGAAAGTTTGTATTCGACGCGGTGAGGTCGAAGCTCAGAAACCCCAGTTGATTAAACCAGATGGCTTCAGTGAAATTGAATTGGAAGGATTTGATCCTAAAGTTCTTCGAGTCATAGAGCATTTTAAAGAACAGGGCATTGACCTCAGTTTCCTACAATATGGTTTTCAGTTCAAACGCTCTGATATATCTAAGGAATTCGTGCACGACCAGCTTGAGAGCGTGAGTGATAAGGCATTGGAAGCAGTGAGAGTTTCCGGTAATCCCTCTCTCGCCATTATTCAAAGTGTTGATGATGCTTGGGAGGTTGGGATTATGAAGTTCACTCTAGATATGATCATGAAGTCACAAGATATCAACCGGTTCGACCTGAAGCGGCGGGGCTTGATTTAGACATGGTTTCCAAATGAAGGGGATTATTACCATCATCAAAATTTTCGCATTCCTCTTCGTGGTTGCGGTCATAGGTGCTCTGGTTCTTTTTCTAAATAAATTTCAGGAGAATTTTAACGACCCAAAGGCAGTCGACCAAAAGCCTTTGGAGGAAATTATCGAGGCGAATGAGCAAATCAATTTTGAGGCCGGGCAATATGAGTTTAACCGAGCACTCGAACTCATCGCATTGGGTGATATTGAAGAAGCGAAGGAAAAATTGAATTTGATCGAAAACCTTTATCCCGACTCTAATCATTCTCCCGAAGCAAGACGTATTCTCGGAGAGATTAATTTGGACGAGATCCTTTCGATCGAGAATATGGGGAATAAAAAAATCTATCGAGTTTCGCCTGGTGAGGGATATCTCAAGATTGCTACCCAAAATAAGACTACTCTGGACAGTATGATGTTTCTAAATGGGTTGACTGAGTTCGGTAATTTACACAGCGGAGATGAGCTGGTGATCATGTCCCTTGATTTCAAGTTATTGATTAATCTTCCGAAGATGCGAGTCGAGCTCTTCTATCGGGATCAAGGAAAAAAAGAACATGTCTTTGCTAAGGACTACCCAATCCGCAAGCTGGAAACTGGGAGAATACGCCGTGGGCACCATCAGACAAAGATTTCGCAAAAACACGGATATTTGGGGGGGAAGACTTATCCTCCAACCCATCAGAGTTATCGTCATGCCAGTAAGGTTCTAGGACTAAGATTAAGTCGCTCTATGGTTCAATTACGCCCACTTTCCGGAAATGAAGATGTAGATTCTGGATCTGGTGTTTTTTTAGCTTCTTCCGATATGGAAGAGCTATCGATGCTGATTAGGGTCGGAAATGAGGTGGAAGTAAGGATCGCCCGATGATAGAGTCCCCACGCCCCGCAAATTATGGAACTACTTGAATTTGAGAAGCCAATCGCTGAGTTGGAGAAGGAACTGGAATTACTTCAAAACAAATCTCGTTCGCAAGATATTGATCTCAGTTCGGAAATATCCGCTATCGAGGGTAAGTTGACTGAGACTCGCCGCGAAATCTATGAAAACCTGAGCCCATGGCAGCGTGTTCAGATTGCTCGCCATACTAAGCGTCCTTATATGCTAGACTATATCGCAAGATCATTCACTGATTTTTCAGAGTTACATGGTGATCGTATTGTGGGTGATGATCATGCCATGCCTGGCGGTTTTGCGACGATTGAAGGACAACGTTGTGTCGTCCTCGGCCATCAAAAGGGGAGGGATCTCAAGGAGAATTTGAAGCGTAACTTTGGAAGTGCGCACCCCGAGGGGTATCGCAAGAGCCTCCGCTTGATGGAGTTAGCCAATAAATTTTCGCTTCCGATCGTAGCTCTTATTGACACTCCGGGGGCATTTCCTGGAATTGGTGCCGAGGAGCGAAATATCGCCGAGGCAATTGCCCGTAATCTTCGCGAAATGATGTTGCTAGATGTCCCCATTGTGGCTGTTGTGCTGGGAGAAGGTGGTTCTGGCGGTGCTTTAGGGATTGGCGTAGCCGATAAGGTTCTCATGATGGAGAACGCGTATTACTCGGTAATCAGTCCAGAGGGTTGTGCGGCCATTCTTTGGAAGCATCGTAAGCACGCTCCGGAAGCTGCTGACGCCATGAAAATTGCTGCTCCTGACTTAGCAAAATTAGGTCTAATTGATGGCGTGATTCCTGAGGTCCCAGGAGGTGCTCACCATGACCCCGATGCGGCTGCCGATGCTCTGCGCGAAATCGTTTCCAAAAATCTTAAAGAGCTACTGGCACTTTCCAAAGAGGATCTCAAAACGAAGCGCTACGAAAAGTTCCGGCGTTTTGGTGAATGGGATGAGATCTAGGAAAGAGCAATTTTAAGAGCTTCGGCAACTTTGTGATCTGTTTCTGGAAATATTGTCCGAAGATCGATGAAAAGGGCGTCGTCCGTGGTGTAGCCAACGAGTGCTGATTCGCTGACGCGGAGATTTTTTGCTAGTTTGGTGACTGATTGTTTATTCGGAACCAGCTTGATTGCGATTGACGGAAACTCGCTACGCGGCATTGTTCCTCCTCCCGGGCGGGCTAAGGTGTTTTCGATACTGATCTCGGTGCTTTCAGTTGGAAGCTCTTTGATGATGGTCTCAGCTCGTGCCTTCAGTTCATCGACTGACTTTGCGAGGAAGGTCAAAACCGGAACATCGCTTTGAGATGGATCAGTTTTAGTTTCGAGGTACTGATCAATCGATTCCTGGAGTGTGGTGAGGATGAGTTTGTCACAACGAACGGCCCGGAAAAAGGGCTCGTTTTTAATCTTTGCGATCATATCGGAGCGGCCGCCGATGATGCCTGATTGTGGACCCCCGAGAAGCTTGTCACCCGAAAAGATGACGAGGTCGATTCCTCGGCGAAGGCATTCTTGCGGAGTGGGTTCGTGTTCGATAGGTGCCAGTTCGTCGGTGTTTATAATGGCCCCGGAGCCAAGGTCCTCGACGAGTGGAAGGTGATGGTCATGAGCTAATTGGGCGATTTCAGGAATCTCGGGTTCGCCGATGAATCCATCCATATAGAAGTTAGAACGGTGGACCTTAAGAATGAGAGCCGTTTGAGGTGTAATTGCTTTTTCGTAATCGTGAAGGTGTGTTTTGTTAGTCGCTCCCACTTCTACGAGTTTGGCTCCGGAGGTTTCCAGAATTTCAGGTATACGGAATCCGCCCCCGATTTCAACTAGCTCGGAACGCGAAACGATGACCTCGTTTTTACCTTCTTCGACTAGTGTTCGGAGGGTAAGGACCAGAGCGGCTGCACAGTTGTTTACAGCGGTAGCAGCTTCGGTTTCAAGGAGGCAGGCGAGAGCAGTTTCAAGATATTCGGCCCGTTTTCCACGTGTGCCTGAAGAGAGATCAAATTCGAGGTTTGAGTAGCCGGTTGCAATTTTTTCAAGAGCAGTCGCGGCACGTGGACCCAGTGGAGAGCGGCCTAGGTTGGTATGAATGAGGACGCCAGTTGCATTAATGACAGATTGGAGTCGTGAGTTCGCAAACTTGATTAGGCCTTGCTGGGTTGCTTTTTCGATTTCTTCTCTGGTGTGGTTCTCGTCGGCGAGGAGGCGCTGACGAAAGCGGTCAATTTCGCGCCGGACAAAAAGGTTCACCAGCGGCCGTGGAAGTGAAACCTCCGGTGCAAGTGAAGAGGCTAGTTTTTCGACGGACGGAAGTGCTGCCAGTTTGCTCATGATCTTTCCAAGATCATGGAGTGGGATCGTCTCCGGGTAAAGCCGGAGTCTTCTCTAACCGATCCAGCGGATTCCTCCGTCCTCGAAAGCGATCTTTCGTTTTTTGAAGAGGGCTCCGGTCGCTTTCTTGAAAACCTTTTTGCTGACTCCAAGTTCGAGATTAATGGTTTCGGGAGAAGATTTATCATTAATGGCCCAGAAACCTCCCCGTGAATTGAGTTCACGTTCCAGACGGGCCTCAAGGTTTTCGATTTTGACATTACCAGGTGCATAGAGAGAAAGGTCCACTTTCCGATCGTTCCGGACTTGCGTGACGTAGCCCTTTATTTCGTCGGCATAGAAAAGTTCTTCAAAAACCTGATTTTTAAAAAGAAGCCCGGAGTATTTCCCGTCGACGATCGCCTTGTATCCCATGTCGGTCTTGCCAAAAATGATCATATCGACTTCAGAGCCATCAGAATAGTCTGGGGTATCGGTTGAAAAATGCCGGGAAATTCTTTGGGAGGCTACAAGTCGCTGGCTTTTTGGATCAAGATAAACGTAAACAACAACCAATTGTCCAATTTTTGGAGAGCTTCGTTGCTCACTATAGGGAAGAAGAAGGTCTTTGCTGAGACCCCAATCGAGAAATGCTCCGGTATTATTTGAGGCTAGAACTCGTAGGACCCCGAAGTTACCCGGGCTGGTTTTAGGGGATTTTTGAGTAGCGATTGGAAGATCTTCGGAGTCTCGATAGATGAAGACGTCGACCAGTTCCCGTTCTTCGTTAAATCTCTCGCCCTTTGGGAGGAGGATTTCGCCAAGTTCTCCACCGTCCAAAAAAGAACCCGCGCTAACTTCCCTTAGGTAAGGGAGTTTTGCGCGCTCGCCGATGTTTGCCATGCGAGGAGCTTATCGTGCTTTCGTTGCTACGTAAACCGTACTCTCAAACTCCTCATCCTGAATTGGGTTGTGGAAGGGAACAATATGTGACTCAACTTTAGCAAAAACCTCGTTGAGAGATTCGAGGAATGACGCTTCAGGGGGGTCGTCGGACCACAGGCCGAAAATTCCTCCTGATTTAATTCGCCCGGCGAATTTACGTAGACCACTGGTTGAGTAAAATTGGGCATTTTTCTTGGTCAGGAGGTGAGCGGGGGAGTGATCGATATCTAGAAGGATCGCGTGGTGAGTGGTTGCCTTTGATTGATAGCCTTCCCCCATTGAGAGTTCAAAGAAATCACCGTGCACATATTGGCATCGGGGATCGTCGTTGAGCCCTTTTCCGAGCGGAACTAGTTCCTTCTCGTGCCACTCGATGACTGGCTTGAGATAGTCAACGATTTTGAGCGAACCTACTTCATTGAATTCGAGGGCAGCTCTGGCGGTGTAGCCGAGGCCTAGTCCTCCTACGACGACATCTAGCTTCTCTTCCGGAAAGTTTTCCTTGGTCGCCTTGAGGCCAAAGCGGGAGAGTTCTTGTTCAACGACCGTAAACATCGACGACATGAGAAAGGCGTTTCCAAGAATAATTTCGTAGATTTCCTCGTTTTCGAGAGAGAGAACGGTTCTTTTTCGGAGGATGAGATCTCCGAGAGGGGTTTTCTGGTAGTCGAGTTCCTCGAATCGGGGAATGTGAGCCATACCGGAGGTTTAATAGGGACTGAGATGAAGAGCGAGGGTGAAAAAAGTTCAAAAACCTTCTTGCCTCAATCGTTTGGCGAATATACTTCCGCGCGGTCCACAACGACAAAACGACCCGTTCGTCTAATGGTTAGGACTCCGCCCTTTCACGGCGGCAATAGGGGTTCGAATCCCCTACGGGTTGCCAAAATCCCAGTTTCGCTAGCGAGGCTGGGATTTTGTATTCGTCATTCAGATGATATCGATACCGTAAGGGCCCAGCGGGAGTTTAGCCAGTGAAGTCGAGTAGCAGTTGTTTTAAAGGTTTGCAGATTGCTTCTGACTCGTTCCCTAACTAAGCTTATTCAAAAGATGAAGTGCGGAATGATTTTGATGACATGCCCCCTGGTTTTCGGGAGCTTGGTTTATGCTGACCGACCTGATTTTAACGACAAAGAAGCCCCGCAGACTCTCGGCGATTTCCGTGAAATCCAAAACGCTCTTCAATCTCATCTTGAGCGAACTCGCTCAGCGACAGTTTGTTTGCAAATGGGTGGCGGTTCAGGAAGCGCGGTGATTATTAGCAAAGAGGGCCTTGTGCTGACTGCGGCTCATGTAACGAGTAAGGTTGATGAGGAAATTAAGGTGATCATGGAAGATGGCCGTGAGTTCACTGGTCGTTCTCTGGGGCTAAATTCCGAGACCGATTCGGCAATGCTACAAATCGAAGGCGCTGGCCCTTTTCCTTTTGTGGAAGTTGATTTACAGGACACTACAAGGCTCGGTGATTGGGTCTTTTCACTCGGGCACTCGGGTGGGTTTGATAAAGCTCGCGGGGTGAATGTCCGCGTGGGTAGATTAGTAAGAGAGGCGGAGACGACAGTTCAGTCGGATTGTATGCTTATTGGGGGTGATTCGGGGGGGCCTCTCTTCAATATGGAGGGTGAATTGATCGCAATTCACAGCAGGGTAGGGGCATCTCGCGAGGAAAGTATGCACGTTCCGATTCGTGAGTTTCAGGCTCACTGGGATGAGTTGAAGTCAGGGAAGTTTATTGGAGACGGTGGTTTTGCTCAGAAGAGTAAACCTGGCACCGGATTTCTTGGTGTCGCGACCGAAGAATCAGAGGAAGGCGGCCTCAAGGTCACCGAACTTTGGAAAGATGGAGTGGCAGAAAAAGTTGGATTAAAGGTTGGAGACCGTATTATAGAAATCGCTGGTGAGAAGGCCACCAAGGTGTTGATGGCAAATACGCTTGCCGAGCTAGGAGCCGGGGATAAATTAGCGCTAAAGTGGATTAGTGGGGGAAAGTCTAAGGAAGAGACCATCAAGCTTGGAGAACGACCATGAGAATTCTTATCTTTATATTCGCGTTTTTGCTACCTCTTGCGGCAAATTCCCTTCCCTCGGAAAAGCGAAAGAACGGCCCCTTGATTCAGGACGCGCTTTCTCCAATACAGGTATCGCTCCAAGAAAGCAGTGCCGTCTTTTATAACAATGAGACATCCAAGGCATTTCTTTATGGGACCGTGGTTTCGGATGATGGACTGATTATGACCAAGGCCAGTGAAATCGAGGAGGTGGAAAGCTACTACGTGCGGGTTGGCACCAAGAAGTTCCGTGATCCTATCGTTGTAGCTAGAAATGACGTCTGGGATGTCATGATGATCAAGATCGTAGCGCAGGGCCTCAAGCCGGTGGACTTTTCTCAAGCTAAGGATTTGTCCCACGGCACCTGGGTTGTTTCTAATGGAGCGACCGAGCGCCGTTTTCGTCGCCCCCGTGCCGGTATTATAAGTGCCAACAAGCGTGAGATTCCAGGTGGTTCACCTGCGGTTCTGGGAGTGGGTCTCAAAGAACAGGACGGTGACCTTTTCATCGATAATGTTACTGAGGATTCGGGTGCTGCTCTGGCTGGTTTAAAAAAAGGGGATAAGCTCCTAAAAGTTGATGGCTCAGATATCAGGGATCGTGACGATTTGATCACCTACCTCAAAGAGAAATCTCCAGGTGACAAGATTAAGTTAGTCTTAACACGTGGAAGCGAAGAGCTAAACTTGGAAGTCGAGTTAATGGCCCGACATAAGCTCTATGGAAAGGGAGCAACTCGGAATGATCAGTTGAGCGGTGGTGAAGCTCAGCAGTCTGCGCGAAGGACCGGCTTCCCGATGGTTTTACAGCACGAGACAATGCTAAATCGTAACACGGTCGGGGGACCCGTTTTCACATTGAATAACCAATTTGTAGGAATGAATATAGCAGCAGTGAACCGAGTTGAAGCATTTGCGATTCCAGGCCAGGAGCTATCGGAGCTTTTGGCTGAGCTCCGAAAGGAGCCTTGAAAAACGAATTTACGCTAGGCCTTGCTACTTTTGTTGGAATCGGTGCTTTTTGAAAATATCTAGAGTCTGTTTTCTTTCCGCGCTGTGATCGAGAATGGGAGCTGGATATCGGTCGGCAAGCGGTTGACCATCTCCCGGAGGAGCTTGGAATCTTTTCGGGTCAACCGTCTTTAGTTCAGGGACCCAACGCTTGATATACTCTCCTTTTGCGTCAAAACGTTTTGTCTGAGACCACGGATTCTGAATTCGAAAATAGGGGGCCGCATCAGCTCCCGTTCCGGCGCTCCACTGCCAGCCCCCGTTGTTAGATGCAATTTCACCGTCCAGAAGATGTTGCGCAAAAAATTGTTCGCCGAGTCGCCAATCGATGTGGAGGTCCTTCGTTAAAAACATTGCCACAATCATGCGGACGCGGTTGTGCATGAAGCCTGTCTTGAGAAGTTCGCGAATCCCAGCATCGATGATGGGGAAACCTGTTTCTCCTAATTTCCATGCCTCAAACTTTTTGCCGGGCTCTTCCCATGGGAGTCCTCTCCAGTCTGGATTGAACTCATCAGAAAGAACCTCAGGAAAGTGGTAGAGAATTTGGAAGTAGAATTCGCGCCATCCAAGTTCCTTGAGATACTGTTCGGATCCTGTTTTAACAGCTTTATGGTAAAGTTCTCGAATCGAAAGAGTCCCCCAACGCAGATCCTGAGAAAGTCGGCTTGTTCCGGGAAGCGAGGGAATGTCACGAGTATCATCGTAGCGTGAAATTCGGTGTCCGAGGGCCTCGCTCATTCGTTGCCTCGCTGCCTTTTCACCACCCTTTGGAAGTTCCCAGTCCCCCTTCTCAAGCCCCCAATGTGAGAGGGTGGGGAGGGGGAGTGATTCCAGATCACTCGGTGTCTTGATAGAGCTAGGTCGCCCAGCTGATCTGCGCTTTTCGACCGGAAGCCAACGCTTTGAAAATGGGCTGTAAACACGATAGGGCGTTCCATCACCCTTCAAAACTTCAGTGGGACCATGAAGGGTGGCATCCTGAAACGAGTGAACTGGAATGGATGATTTTTTTTTGAGTTCGGCCTCCACTGCCTGTCCGAAAGGATCGACGTCCTCGTTTAGAAAAATAGCGTCAACCCTTGCATCTTTAGCAAGTTTAAGGATCTCTGAGATAGGATCCCCTTGCCGGATGATGAGTTGCCCACCGAGATGCTCTAAATTACTGGAAAGCGACGCTAGGCATTCGCAAAGGAAATTTTGGCGCTTTGCGCCAGTCCATAAATTTGACCCCTTCCAATTGCTGAGGATGTAAATTGGGACGACTTCGTTTGATGATGAAAGGGATGCAAGGAGCGAGGTGTTATCGGTGAGTCGAAGATCGCGGCGAAACCAATGAATAACCCGGCGGTATGCTTTGGACATGGCAAAATCAGGCAGCCTCTAGGATTTTCTGAGCTTTTTCGATGGTCGCCTTGCTGAGCCTCCCGTTAATACGGCGCGAATTGTCAATCAGTCTAAGCAATTTAGCCCTAGTCTTCTCCGCTGCACGAAGAGAATCGCGGGGACACCCGTAACCCTTATCAGAAAAATATTTTGTGAAAGTAGTCCCAGTCCTACTTACACAGAGACGCCAGCCCTCGAAAGCGGTTGTTTCGTAGGTAAAACGGGTTAGATTCTTTTGGGATTTTAACATAACAACGATATCTAAGGATCACTAATCCAGTTTTTGGAGATTTCACCTAAAAATGGGTTAAAAAAGGCAATTCTTTGATGAACCGAAGCAAAAAAGGATTGCATAGGGCCTCCTAAGCTGGTTTTTTCCGCGCTCGCGAGTTTTACAAATCGTCGTAGGTCCTTTGGAATTCCCCTCCGGAATTCGCTCGCTCAAAGGGAAACCCGACAAACCAAAAAAAAAATGTCAGAAGAAAATACTGAAGTTGAAGAGAAGCCCGATCCAATCAAGCTGAACCGTTTCGAGCTCCCAAGCCGTCTTATCAAGAACGAAGACACCGCTACCGATACATTCGCCCAGTTCACCGCTGAGCCATTTGAGCAGGGATTTGGCCATACCATTGGTAACTCTCTCCGTCGCGTTCTCCTCTCCTCACTTGAAGGCGCAGCCATCACATCCGTGCGCATCGCTGGAGTGCAGCACGAGTTTGCGACTCTTCCTGGAGTCATTGAAGATGTCACTGACATTGTTTTAAACCTGAAGAAGGTGAAATTTAAGGCTCATGAGAAAGAGCCCCGCGTCCTCAGCCTCAAGGTCGAAAAAGAGGGCGTAGTTACCGCCGGCGACATCCAAGAAGATAATATCTATGAAGTTGTCAATAAGGACCAAGTGATTTGCACCCTCGATAAAAAGGTGAAATTCGATGCCGAGATCGAGGTTCAAGTGGGCCGTGGTTTCAAGACTGGCGATGAAAATAAACGCGATGGCGCTCCCATCGGAGTAATTGCGATTGATTCAATCTTCTCGCCGGTTTCACGCGTGAAGTATGAAGTAGGGGCGACCCGTGTCGGTCAAATGACTGACTTTGATAAGGTGGTTTTAGACATCTGGACAGACGGTCGAATCGAGCCTCATGATGCTCTCTTGCAAGCTTCTGCGATTCTGCGTCATCACCTAGACGTGTTTGTCAACTACGACGATGATGCCGTCGGATTTGAAGAGGCGCCTGCCGAGCAGTCCGAAGAGAACGCTGCCCTCAAGAAACTTCTTAATATGAGCGTAAACGAGATTGAACTTTCCGTTCGTGCCGCCAACTGCCTCAACAATGCAAATATTACCTCGGTCGGGCAGCTTGCCCTTAAGACTGAGGCCGAAATGCTCAAATATCGTAACTTCGGTAAAAAGTCACTCAACGAGATCAAAGACAAGCTTCAAGAGCTTGGCCTTGGCCTTGGACTAAATCTTGATCCTTCGCTCTTAACTGGGCCTGCACTTGGTGCTCCGGCTGCTCCCCGCCTTGGTGTGGAGGAAGAGGCTCCGGTTGGACTTGCAGACCTCATCGCTCAAAACCTCGACCAGTAAAGGTCGCTTCAATATTGAAATTTAGAAATAAACAAACTGATGAGACATCGTCGTAAAACAGTAAGACTCCAGCGCAAAGACGGTCATCGTCGTTCTCTGCTTGCCAACCAAGCCTGCGCTCTCATCGAGCATGGTCGTATTCGCACTACCCTTGCTAAGGCTAAGGCGCTTCGGCCCATCGCTGAAAAGCTTGTCACCCTGACAAAGAAGGAAGATGGCGTTCATGCTCGCCGGATGGCGTTTCGGTTCCTTCGCCAGAAGGATAGCGTGAAGCGTCTTTTTGACATCGTGGCTCCTGCCGTCGGTGATCGTCCGGGCGGCTTTTGCCGGATTACCAAGCTCGGGCCTCGTCCTAGCGATTCCGCTCCGATGGCAGTCATCGAGTGGGTTGATTTGGAAAATCTTGGAGACGATATTGATATCGATGACGATATCGATGACGTTGCCGAAGAGAGCGAAGAGTAAAAGTAACTCTTAAATCGAATTCCAAGCGGCTGACTTCCTGAAGGAGGTTAGCCGTTTTTCGTTGCTCGAGTTATTCTTTTCTTCAATCTGCGTCCGAAATGATTGCCAAAGTAAATTTTGTCTCCTTTGCTGCTGCACTCGGCTTTTTTTGCCTGCCTTGGTTGGACTTCCAATGCTCCGATAAATCAAAGATCACGCAATCTGGATTTCAGACTGTTACGGGGGGGGGGAGTCTCGGGGAAGAGGTTCAATTAAAGTTCGGAGATCGAGATGATGACGAAAGCCGGGAAAGCTTTGATGCCGCGTTGTATGTGGCAGTTGCTTTAGGTTGTATCGTCCTTGGTCTGCTACTCGCATTTATTGGATTGTTAGGGGGTGGGCCACCTTCACCTGCTCTACCGGCCCTTGCTGTTATGGCTCTCATTTTGATCGGATTGCAAATGAAGCTTGGATTTCCCATGGAGCAGAAGATCATTAAATTAAATAAAATGACCGGGATTGAGGGTGGAGCTGCAGCAGTTGATACTAGCGAACTTTTGACACTAGAAAAAATAAGGATCGTTTACCGTCCCGGAATCTATTTTGAACTGGGAAGTCTCTTGCTCCCGATCGGTGTCGCGTTCTTTGCGATGAGGCCCACTTGAACGAGAGGGTCGTTTGCTCAGCGTCCGTCTCCGGTATAGATGATTTTGCCGTCTTTCGGTGCCTGAGGCCATGGAGTTTTACCCCGTGGCCATTTTTGCGGCTGGTTCTTCCGGATTTTTTGAACTTCTTGCTTTACCCAATCTGCAACAGTTGCGTTTTCCTTTTGTCCGTAGACCCAAGGGAGGGCAGGCGTCATGAGACGATTTGTTCCTTTTAAAGCAGGGCGCTCTTTTCCAATTGCAGTCACCCGATCATTGAGTTGTTTTACGATTTTTGGGTATTTGGCCGCGATGTCTTTTTTTTCGGAAGGATCATTTTTAAGATCATAAAGTTCCTTCCCGATCAATTTATATTTTCCTTTGCGAATCGCAGGGAATCGAACACTACCAGAAACTTCAAAAATGATCTCATCGCGGGGGCTCGGTAATCCCGAAAAAAGAAGATTGGTCATATTTTTTCCATCCAGAGGGCGTTCTTGATCGAGTGAAGCTCCTGCAAGAGTAGCGAAGGTGCTGAAAAGGTCGGTGATGTGTATCAGTCCGCTATTTTCGGAGTTTTCTTTGATTTTTTCAGGCCAGCGCATCACGCAGGGCACGCGGACCCCGCCTTCGTAGTTTGTATTCTTGGTTCCGCGATAGGGCGTGTTCATTTCTTCTCGGAGGCCGCCATTATCGTTCGAAAAGATGATAAGCGTATCATCTCGGAATCCACTTAGATCGATAGCGTTTACGATAAGTCCGACAGCATCATCGAGGCACTTTAGAGCTGCTTGTCGTTTGGTGTGTTTTTCCGTGTAGCGAGGGATTTCTTCAAGAGGGCCATGAACTGCGTTGAAGGCGACATACATGAAGAGGGGTTGATCTTGCCGCTTCATACGGTGCTCTGCGATCACGCGAACGGCTTCGTTAGCGATTAAGTCTGTGCTGTAACCTGGCTCAAATACCGGTTGCTGGTTCCTGTGCCAATCGTAGACAGCGAAGCGGGCAGGCGCGTTGTGCGGAATCGTTTTATTGTTGTAGTCAATACCCCATCCGTAATGACCGTACTGGTGGTCGAAACCCTGTCCCATTGGGAGTTGACCGGAAAGCCATTCTCCACAGTGCCATTTACCGGAGATAGAGGTGAAGTATCCCACCTCTTTTAAAACTTCTGCAATTGTGCGTTCCTCGGATGCCACTCCGTGGATTCGTCGCGTTTCGTCGCCTTCCTGATTTTTGACCAAGTTCATCCCGAGTTTGGCGAGGTAGCTAGGTTTTCCAAAATCTTCCGACCGCCAATCACTCCAAGTTCGAAAAGCGTATCGTCCGGTCAGGAAGGCTGCGCGGCTAGGGGCGCAAACAGCATGAACATAGAATTGGTCTAGGCTAACTCCTTGTGATCGAAGTTTCGTGATATGTGGCGTGAGATTGGCTTGGCCTCCATTAAAGGCTGGTTCGTTCCATCCCATATCATCTGAAAGAATAAAAATAATATTGGGCTTTGATCCGTCGACCGGAGAACCTTGAGTTAGGTTAAGGGTGGCGAGAAAGAGAATCAGTTTTTTCATAAAAATAGGGCTTAAATATCACAAATTTGAATAGCCTCTTTGAGTCCCTTCATCGGGTCGCCGGTAGGAATCCATTCGTGGCCGACGTAGCCTGAGTAGTTGACCCTAAGGAGGGCTTTCATAATTCCTCGATAATTAATTTCTTGGTCGTCGCCGATTTCCCCGCGTCCGGGATTTCCGGCGATCTGGACATGACCGATGAACTCGTGGTGCTGCTCAATTCGGCGGATGAGATCTCCATCCATGATCTGCACGTGATAGGCGTCAAATAAGATTTTGAAGGATGGAGAGGAGACCGCTTTGACAATTTCGACGCACTCATCGACATGGTCACCTTGATAACCAGGGTGACCTTTCATGTTTTCTGCGATCTTGGAATTTAAAGGCTCGAGGATCAGGGTGACGTCATGTTTTTCGGCGACTTGCGCCATTTTCTTGAAGCCCTCAATACAGTTTTTGACTCCTTTCTCGATCGAGACATCACTGCCATTTTTGTGATGAGTGGTGTCGAGTAGGCCAGTGAAAGTCATGACATTGGGGAACCCGGCAGCTTCGGTTGCAGTAATGGCTTTTTCTAAGACTGAAAAGATTTCGGGGTGATGACCTTTGTTGTTCATACCCCGTTCGAAGTTATGAGATTTGGTGGCAGCACAAACTAGTCCAGTGTTTTTCAGGAGGGGAAGTTGCTCGGAGGAGAAGAGTTCGACTCCAGCGATGCCTAGCTTTTTGGCATTTGCGATGAGGTCTTGTGGTGTCCACTTAGCTCCGACCATGAAAGGCCACGCGGCGATCACTTGTTTGATACGGCCTTTACGGGCGATCTCGTCTTGAGCAGCTCCGGGCGAGGTGAGTGCTGCGGTGCCTAGGCTGGCAAGAAAATTTCTTCGGGATGGCGTCATTCTATTTAAGGTGTCGGTGTGAAACGTTTTTTACGGCTTCCAGCTTCGAGAAGAGTCGCTTGACGATCTCAGGGTGTTCTAGGAACAGATTTTTAGATTCGGAGGGATCTTTTCCGAGATGATAGAGCTGTCCGGTAGCCCCTGCTGGTTTAGGCTTTACGTTTTTTGGCCTGCTGAACCCCCCTGATCCGAGCGCGTCAATTAGTTTCCAGTGACCTTCGCGAACCGTCATTACCTTGGCGCTCCCGGCTCGCATTACAAAGGTATCTCGCAGGGAAGGTTTGCCTTTGAGCGACGGAAGAAAGCTGAAGCTATCAGGACCTGCTTCTTGTGGTATTTTTGCTCCCATAATGTCGGCGAAAGTGGCCAAAAAGTCGGTAAAGCAGATGAGTTGCTTGCTCGTGGAGTTTGGCTTGGTGACGCCGGGCCAACGGGCTACGAAAGGCATTCGATGTCCGGCTTCCCAGGCGTCTGCTTTCATGCCACGGAGCCCTCCCTGAGAGTCGTGACCATATTTCGTAACATCTTTGTCGAACCAGCATGGGCCATTGTCGGATGTGAAGATGACGAGGGTGTCTTTGTCCATGTTCGCCCTTTCAAGGGCTGTGAGCACCTTGCCGACCTGCGCATCCACCATCATGACGAAATCGCCATAAATACCAACCTTACTTTCACCCAAAAATTTCTCTGATGGAAGCCAAGGAGTATGGGGGGCAGGGTAGGCTAAGTAGAGCATCAGTGGTTTTTTTTTCTGATGTGTCCTGATGATTTTCACCGCTTCATCCGTAAAGTTTGGGAGGACCTCATCGATATTCATATCGGGTGAGATTCCACCTGCTCGGCGCATACGGCCCTGAATACTATTCCAGCCAGTTCGCTCTGGTGAGAGTTCTTTGTCGATGTGTCCGGTGGGAGGGTGAACAGCTTTATTGTTCCGTATGTAGAAATAAGGCGGGATATCTGTTGAAGCGCGAATACCAAAGTAGGAATCAAACCCACGGTCAACGGGTCCCCCAGGGAGTGGTTGGTCGTACCCGTTTTCTTTGAAGCCGACATGCCATTTGCCGACCATTGAGGTCTTATATCCCTGTGATTTTGCGAGAGAAGCTATGGTCATTTGATCCGCTTTAATCAAGGGGTTCTTTGGCCAGAGTCCCACATTCGTGCGGAAAGGATAACGACCGGTGAGTAGGCCGTATCGTGACATGTGACAAAGAGGACCCGGAGCGTGAGCGTCGGTGAATTTCATGCCTTCGCGCGCTAACGAATCGATGTGTGGGGTGCTAATCATTGATCTGGGATTAAAGCACCCTGGATCGCCATAGCCCATATCATCGACCAAGATGATGACGATATTGGGTTTAGGTTTAGCTTGAGAACTCATCAAAGCGATGAGGGAAAGAAGAAGGCATTTAAATAACATCCCTGATAAGATATGGGCTGCGATCCCAGTCGGGAAGTAGGAAAACAATAGGATTTTAAAATGAAGTGTTACTTTTTTTTGCTGATATACGTAGATCTTACAGCAATCGAAAATATGGAAGGGGATTTTTTGAAATGATCATGGCTGACGTCCTGTTGTGGACCTTTGTAATTTTAGGATTTTATGTCATCTTAATCGCCTACTGGGTTGGGGCGGTTGGGCTAGCCCCGGACCTAGTGGAAAGAAGTTGTGAGCGGTTTGGAAATTCGCCGTGGAAGTCATTTTTCATCGGCCTCGGAATGGGAGTTCCCTTAATAGTAATAGGATTATTGATTGCGAATGGAGGAGCTCCGGTCATCAAGATTTTTGGGATTTTAATCGTTCTTTTGGTCTTTCTGTTGGGTCTTTGTGGGTCGGCGGGATTATGTTTGAGGATTGGGAAAGGCTTGGTGCATCCTTTGGATGAGGCTCAACCTTGGCTGCGGGTCAAACGTGGTGGAATTGTGCTTGGCTTGATGATTGTTTTCCCGATCCTTGGCTGGGTCTTTGTCTTGCCAGTGGCGATCCTCACTGGGATTGGAGCGGCCTTTTTGAGCTTGCGTGATAGTAAGAAAGTTTCTGATGAATGAAGTCAAAGATTTCAGATGATCTTTCTCGGCGCATTTTTCTGAGAGGAGCTGCGGGGGTTTCACTCTTTGCAACTTCTGGGTGCGAAAAGATTGAAGACCTTCTAGGAATGAGGCCGCAGGAAGGTCCAGTTGTTCCGCCTTCTGGTGAAGGGGTTGATCTGGTCTCCCACGTTTTAAATCGGATAACCTTTGGGCCGGATCCTTCAGAGTATGCAAGAGTGAAAGGCTTAGGTGTAGATGATGAATCTTCAGTTGGAGTTTTTCTTGAGGAGCAACTGAATCCTAATGAGATTGAAGACAGAAGAACTCAACGGGCGTTAAGAAGGCTAGAGGCTATCCATGCCCCACTTGGCGAATTATATGAATACAAGGAAGCTCATCTGCTTGAGCAATTGACTCGGGCAACCTTGATTCGGGCCACTCGGAGCAAACGTCAGCTTTTCGAAGTAATGGTGCATTTCTGGAGCGATCATTTTAATATCGATATCTCTAAAAAAGAATGTCGTTGGTTAAAAGTGGCCGATGACCGCGAGGTGATTCGAAAGCATGCGATGGGCGATTTTTCGGCTCTGCTGAAAGCTTCTGCGCTCAGTCCTGCCATGCTTTGGTATCTCGATGGGCGCGAGAACCGAAAGTCTGGGGAGAGTGAGAAGCCAAATGAGAATTATGCGCGTGAGTTGTTGGAGCTTCACACGCTGGGCGTCGGTGGGGGATACACGCAGAAGGATGTCATGGAAGTCGCAAGATGCTTGAGTGGATGGACTGTGAGAGGGAAAGATCGATTTTTTAAAGGGAAGGTTGAGTTCCATGCCGATGCTCATGATGACGGAGTAAAGGTAGTTCTTGGGAATGAAATTGCTTCGGGGGGTGGTAAGAAGGATCTCGATGATATTTTGGAGATTCTTGGTAGACATCCCTCAACCGCTCGATTTCTTGGGAGGAAACTTTGTATTCGCTTTATTGCTGATGAGCCCTCTGAGGCTTCGGTCAATGAAGTGGCTAGAACGTTTTTATCTAGCAAAGGAGATATTAAGGCGACTCTGCGGGCGGTGTTCGCGACTCAAGAGTTTTTGCAAGGGCCTCGAACCCAAAAGCTGAAACGGCCCTTCGAGTTTATTGTTTCGGCTCTGCGGGGTGTGCGAGCAAGGGTTTCGTCCGAAATAGACGTGGTAGATTATTTGATACGAATGGGGCATGCTCCATTCCAATACCCCACACCAGATGGATACCCTGATGTTGCTTCGCCATGGACTGGGACCTTGCTCTGGAGATGGCACTTTGCGATTGCTTTGGCTCGGAATGAGGTAAGTGAAAATATCAAAGTTGAAGAAAAAATTTTGATCGAAAAGGCGGGTGGAGTAGATGGTTTAGCAGCATCGTTATTGGGTCGGAATCCATCGGTTGAAGAACAAGCAGCAATCGAGCGAAGTGGTGAGCCGCTGGCGCTTTTGATGGCCTCACCTGGATTTCAGTGGAGATGAAAGGCAGCGGAATTATTTCAGGCAACGGAGACGAACAATCCACTCTCGTTGTCGTTTTTCTTCGGGGTGGTGCTGACGGTTTGACTTTGGTTCCACCGGTTGGTAACAGCGATTATTACAAGGTCAGACCGACGTTGGCTGTTGCAGAAAAAGATATTTTGAAACTCGGTGACGTTAATTGCGGATTAAATCCGGCTTTCTCAGGCCTTTATAATGTTTATAGGGAGGGTGGACTTACTGTTGCTCCGGGGGTGGGATCAAATGATGAGACTCGCTCCCATTTCTATGCTCAGGATCTTATGGAACATGGGGGTCAATTAGCTGGCGGATGGTTGGGTCGATTTCTACGATACCGAAAAGGAAGACCCCCGAGTGCGCTTTCGGCTGTAGCGCTTGGTAAGTCAATGCCCGAGGTGTTGCGTGGTGCTCCGGCAGCAACTGTAATGGAATCACTTGATACTTTTTCGTTGGGAAGTGGATCTGGACCAACGGAGTCTTTGCAGACTGAGCTGGGCGCTCTTTATGGCGCTAAGGAGAATATTTTGGGACCTGCGGCCCGGGACACCTTGGAAGCTTTGGGCCGAGTTGAGAGATTACGACGTGAAGATCTCCCCCCTGAGAATGGGGCGGAGTATCGCGATGATTCATTCGCTAATGGCCTGCGCCAAACCGCCCGTTTGATCAGAGCCCGGGTTGGACTTGAGGCGGTTTCGATTGATCTTAATGGATGGGATTCTCATTTTGCCCAAAGCACGTTGATTTCTCCCTTGATGACACGTTTGTCGGAGGGGCTGGCGGCATTTCATCGTGACCTCGGCAAGCTAATGAATGGGGTGACCGTAGTCGTAATGACAGAGTTTGGTCGCCGGGTCGCTGAGAATTCTTCTTTTGGGACCGATCACGGCCGCGGTGGATCTATGTTGGTGATGGGCGGGATTGAGCGCGGAAATGTTCTTGGAGAAATGCCTGTCATCGAAACTGGTATCCTAGTCGGCCCTGGAGATGTCCCGGTAGTCACAGATTATCGTGATGTATTGAGGCCAATTCTAACTCGGCATGGCGCTGGAGGGGCAATGGGTAAGATTTTCCCGGAGAATTAGATTATTGGGCTGGGATGGCGAGGGGGATTTCGTCGTCGTTGACTGGGATGGCCCGGGGGACTTCATCGTCGACTGGTTCCACAACTAAATCACGTGCTGGGGCAATGGGTCCATTCTTGATGTTTGGGAGCCGGTCGGATCCTTTCATGATATCGACCCAAATTGGCAATGCGAGGCTAGCTCCTGAGCTTCCTTTGAGAATTGTTTTTCCATCATCCATTCCCACCCAGACAGCGCAGGTTAAAGCTGAAGTGTAGCCTGTATACCAACCATCGGTAGGGCCATTAGTTGTTCCAGTTTTACCTCCGGATGGAGCTCGGAAACCATAAGTCGAACGGATCGCTTTGCCGGTTCCGTTTTTGTTTACATCCTCAAGAATACGGGAAACTTCCCAGGCCGATTTCTCATCAGCAGCTTGATATGCGATGGGGCCATTTCTCCAAATGATCTCACCGGAACGATCTTTGATGGTCTGAATATAGTAAGGGCGAAATCTGGTACCACCATTTGGAAAGATGGTGTATGCGCTCGCTACGGCCTCTGCTGAAGCACCCCAAGATCCCAAAAAGGAAGAGGGGACCAGTGGGATGTTGCTTACGTTGAAGCCGGATGATCGAGCCACCGTGACAATATTCTCCATCCCGGCTTTTGCAGCCACTCGAATCGCCGAAGTGTTACGCGATTCAACAAGCGATCTTCTGACGGGTATCTCCAAGTAATATTTTCCATCGGAATTTGCGGGGTTCCAATTTGGATTGGCGCCCCGAAGTTCGCCTGGCCTAATGGGGGCATCGCTTATGGTGTCATAAGGTTTTACACCTTGGTTGAAAGCCGCGAGGAACATAAAGGGTTTGAAGACGGACCCGATCTGCCGTTCGGATTGGAGGGCACGGTTGAACTGCGATTCATTTGCATTTCGCCCGCCCACGATTGCTAGAACTCCCCCGGTTTCGTTATCAATAACCACGGTTGCACCTTGAAGGTAATTCGGGGCGCCCCGGCCATTCCACTGGGATCTTTTTTGATGGGGAAAGCCCCGTCTTTGTTCAACTTGAGCTAAGCGTTTTTCCATCGAGCGTTCGGCTAGCTCCTGAATATTTGGATCGATCGTGGTTTCGATGATTAGTCCACCATCAAGGATGTTCTCTTCCTCGAGGATTCTTTTTAAATCACGGCGAATGGCATCGAGCGCGTAGCTTCCTTCGCGAAGATTGTTTGGTGAAGAAACTTTGAGTTCTTGTTTGCGAGCGGCATCAGCTTCATCCTCAGTGATAGCATCGTTCTCAACCATTTTTTCGAGAACCCAATCTCGTTGAAGTTTGGCTTTTTCAAGATGGCGGAAGGGAGAAAATTTATTGGGGGCGCGGATGATGCCAACCAAAAGGGCAGATTGTTCTAGCGTTAGTTCCTTGGCTGATTTGTTGAAGTAAGTGTGGGCGGCTACTTCAACCCCTCGGAGCGACCCACCCCAAAAAATTCGGTTCATATAGTGTTCAAGGATCTCATTTTTTTCGAAATCGGATTCGATTCGAACCGCAATGAAAGTCTCGAGAATCTTTCGATGAATTCCTCCTACAATCCCTTCGTTTTGTTTTTTTAAGGCAAAGCTATTGCGAGCGAGTTGCATGCTAAGTGTTCCACCCCCTTCAAGTTTTCCACGGGTTAGGGCACGCCACGCAACGCGCGCCATCGAACGAAGATCAACCGCACCATGGCTGCGAAAGCGCTTGTCCTCTTGCGCAATGAGAGCGTCGACAAAGTGAGAGGGAACGTCTGAATAGCTAATGATCCTCCGATTCTTGCCGTGGAGAAAACCGATTTCTTGTCCAGCTGAGTTTTTAAGAATATGCCCTTCGCGATCTTTGATTTCAGTTCGAGCAGGCATTTGAACCACGTCTTCGAGGTCGTAGGTGGATGCAATTGTGTAGTATACGAGAGAGATACAGGTGCCGAAAACACTTCCAATAAAAGCTAATGATAGGCCGATTCGAGATGGCCACTTTAACCAAAAAGAAAATCTAGAGGTGAGGTGTAGAATGATACGGAAAGGAGCCAAAAAAAAGTCATGGGCTTTAAAGTTAAACTTTGGAGCCTTTTTCTTAGCTGATTTGTTTCGGACAGCCTTTCTTAGGGCCTTTTTTCTTGGGGGCATCTTATTACGGGCAGACCTTACGCGCCCGTGAGCGAAGGCCAAGATCTCATTTGTCCGTAATGAACGTCAATAATTCAGGGTCTTCAATTTCTTGAAAGTTTTCAAAACAAGAGGAACCTCCGTCGTCGGTTCAGTTTTAAGGACCATGGTGAAAATTTTTGTCTCATTTTTAATTCTTGTGCCAGCGGTAATGCTTCCTGCTGGGCCGATAGTGGGGGGGCTCGGAGACCTAAAGAAGCTGCAAGCCCAAGTGCAAAGGGTCGTTCTTGAGAAAACGGAAACGACGGTTTCTCTTGTTTCGCCAACAATTGGAGCCTCGGGAAGCGGGGTGATTATTTCTAGTGATGGGTTGATTCTTACGGCAGCCCACGTGATCGAGCGGAGCAAAGAAATGACAGTAATTTTTCCTGATGGACGCCAAGAGAGAGCGAGAGTGTTAGGAGCTAATTTCACACGTGATGCGGCCATGGCCAAGCTGATTGGCCCAGGTCCATGGCCTTTCGCTGAGGTTGGAGAGTCCAAGTCACTTGAAGTCGGCGATTTCGTGGTAGCGATGGGCCACCCTAAGGGGTATGACCCTACCCGACGGCCTCCGGTTCGATTCGGAAGGGTGATGAAAAAGGGTAACCTAGACTTTGTCACAACTGATTGCACTTTGATCGGTGGTGATAGTGGTGGTCCGCTTTTCGACCTCAATGGGCGTGTGGTGGGAATTCATTCGCATATTGCCCCGGATCGTAGGGTAAATAACCATGCGGGTCTTTCGGGTTTTAAGCGTTCATGGGATAACATGGTCGCCGGAAAGTTGTGGGGCGTCCTTGGTGGTGATCGAAGGGATCCTAACCGTCCTGTGCTCGGACTCAATTTACGGAAGACTGATTTGGGGCTCGTTGTGGATGAGGTTCCCCGTAGCGGTCCAGCATTCTCTGCAGGATTCCTTACAGGAGACTTGGTGATTTCGATCAACGGGGAAACTACTAGTGAGGTTCAAAAACTCTCAGAGATCTTCGTGGATCTCCTTCCTGGTGAGGAAGTAGAGGTGAATTTTAGTCGGGGAGACTCCAAACTCACGAAAACGGTCAAACTTGCCCGTCTCGGTGATATCCACCTCAACGAACGTCGATAGATGATTATGAAGGTTTTTTTGTTTTTAAGTTTTCTGACTACCTCAAGTCTCATTGCCCAATTGGGGCTTTCGAATCCTCAAGAAGTGACTGATGCACAAGCACGGCAGATTTTTGTGGCGCTTCGTGCCACGGGCACTAGCGCTAAAGATGTAGTTTATCCAATTTATTCAGGTGGAAAGCGCATCTCATATGGAATTTCACTAGGAGGGGGGAGATTGCTGACGAAGGCCAGTGAGCTCAGGCAAAAGCGGGGATTGTATACTGCAAATCGTGAGCAGGTTGCTCTGAATGCCGGAATCTCGGGTGTTTATGCTGATCATGATCTTGCCGTGCTAGAGGTGCCGGGACTCGAGGCGCCGACTGTTGAATGGGCGGATGCTGAAGATCTCTCAGAGGGAGCTTTTCTTTCAGCCATTCGGCCCGACGGCGAAGCTCAGGCAATGGGGGTTCTTAGTGTGCGCGAGCGTAGCCTAAAATCGACTGACCAGGGTTTTCTTGGGATTGAAATGGATACGCTTGAGACTGGCAAAGGAGTAAGAGTGAAGAATGTGGTCGAAGGCTCCGCTGCGGCTGAGGTAGGAATTCGTCAGAGCGACATCATCGTAAAAATTGCGGGGCAGGAGGTGAAAGGATTCTATGAATTATCGACAAAACTAAGGCGATTGAAGAATGGAGAACAGCCTAAGATTGAGTTGCTGAGGAATGAAGAAATCCTCCAAGTAAGACCGACCTTGAAAGGGCGTGAAATTCTTGAAGGCGTTTCTCAACGACTTGAAAAAATGGATCAGATGAGCGGTGGGCAAAGCCGCGTTCGGGGTGGTTTTGGGAATGTGATCCAATCAGATATGGAGCTTGAGGTCGAGGATGTAGGGCTTCCGATCGTGGATTTAGACGGGAGAATTATCGGGATGGTGATCGCGCGTGCCGGGCGTATTAGCACCCTGATTTTGCCGGGTGACGATATCATAGATGCTCTCAAGAATCCTCCCGCGCCCTTTGCACGCGAGGAGGATAATATGCTTCTTGATCAACAGGGCCAGCAAGGTGTTCGCCGTGATCGGATGCGCCATGAATTAGGGTTGATGCGTCGAATGATGGAGAATCTTCAGCGCGAGTTGGAGCGTGACTAGTGGCTATTTTTCTTCGAATTGGCTTCGCCAGAAATCCAAACGGTCTTTGATTCGCTTCTCCATCCCGTTGATCGTTGGCTCGTAATAGGTACGACCTTCCGGAAGGTAAGCTTGGGGGGTGAAGTTGCCTTCGTAGTCGTGTGAGTAGAGATACTGCATGGCTGCTTTATCGGCTCCAGATTCTTCAGCGAGTTGCTTTCGAAAGCGAGTGCGGAGGTGCTCTGGAACTTTAAGTGTCATTCCTTTTTCAATATCGGCTTGGGCGGCTCCAAGTGCTTTGTAAGCGGAGTTCGACTTTGGTGCGGTGGCGAGGTGGACGGTAGCGTGGGCGAGAGGAATACGTCCTTCGGGCATTCCTACGAACTCTAAGGCCTGTTGGGCGGAGATTGCGAGCTGTAGGGCAGAGGAGTCTGCAAGGCCGATGTCTTCGGAGGCCGAGATCACGAGTCGGCGGGCGATAAACCGAGGATCTTCGCCGGCATGGAGCATTTTGGAGAGCCAGTAAAGGGCGGCATCGGGATCAGAACCGCGGATTGATTTGATGAAGGCTGAGATTGTATCGTAATGTTGGTCTCCGTCGGAATCGTAAAGAACGGCTTTTTTCTGAATAGATTCCTCGGCGATTGCGAGGTCGATAATGATGGTCCCATTGTCAGGAGGGGTGGTGAGAACCGCGAGCTCAAGAGCGGTGAGTGCTTTGCGGGCATCACCGTCAGCTTTTTCGGCAAGGTGACGGAGGGCATTAGAGTGGGCATCGATTTTCATCTTACCAAAGCCTCTTTCTTGGTCGTTGAGTGCGCGTTCGAGAAGTGGAATGAGGTCGTCAGTGGCGACGGGTTCGAGTTGAAAAATCTGGGATCGGGAGACTAAAGGTGAGTTGACGTAAAAGTAGGGATTGTGGGTTGTTGCGCCGATGAAACGCACGGTGCCGCGTTCGAGGTGGGGAAGAAGAGAGTCTTGCTGCGCTTTGTTAAAACGGTGGATTTCATCGATAAATAAAACGGTGGTTTGATCTCGGAGTGTCTGGTAGGTGCGAGCGGCTTCGATCTTGGCTCGAATCTCAGCAACGTTGGATTCGACACCATTAAGCGATTCAAATCGCGATCCGGTGGATCTGGCGATGACACTGGCTAGAGTGGTTTTGCCAGTGCCCGGAGGGCCATAAAATATGAGGGACGTGAAGCGATCAGCCTCGATGGCCCGGCGGAGGAGTTTCCCTTCGGCTAAAATGTGTTTTTGACCGGCGATCTCAGAAAGCGAGTGCGGCCGCATACGCGCGGCTAGGGGTTCGCTGGAATTGGACTCCATCTCGTTTGATGCCGAGTCTTCGGGTGTAAACAGAGAGTCCATACCGGGGTTTTAGGCCGGAGGGAGAAAGGAGGCCACGGAAAATTTAAGGTTAACGATCTTCATTGCTTTGAAAATGGAGGCCGCTTGACTTCTACGGGTGAAATTGCGCAAAGCTGTCCCAAGTGCAGTGCTGGTTGGAGTGGTGCTTTTGGGGGGGGGTAGATCTGATGATGAGTCAGCGGATGATCAGTAGAAGTTAGAGAAAGCTAAATCCGAGCAGGCTGTTCGCGGTTCATTCTTCAGTAATGGCGAGAATAAGGAGGTCAGTATAGGTAGAGCTTCGAAGAGGGTTTTGAGGGATAAACCCCAAGTGATTACGATAGAATCAGGGCTACGATATAAGATTTCAAATGAGGGTGCAGGTGGTAGTCCGGGGCTGGCCTCTAGAGTGAAAGTGCATTATTTAGGCGCTCTTGCTGATGGAACGATCTTTGACAGCTCCCGCGAGAGGGGGCAACCCACAGTTTTTGCTCTTAATCAGGTGATTAAGGGGTGGACGGAAGGACTTCAGTTTAATGAAGCCGGGGGCGGTGTATCGTTTTGTTATTCCGTCTAATCTAATCTTGCTTATGGAGATTCTGGGGCTGGAAGTGCCATTCCTGCCGGGGCGACCCTGACTTTCGAGGTTGAATTGATTTCGATCGAGAAACCATGAGCCTTGCCAAGGCCAGCTGGTCCGTTAGATACTCTTTTTGTGAGCGAGACAGAGCAGCCTTTGGTGGGTGTGGTCATGGGAAGTGATTCCGATTGGCCAACCATGGAAAAAGCCGTCGAGGTTTTGGAGCGATTTGGGGTCCCCTTCGAAGCCCGGGTGGTGAGTGCGCACCGCACTCCTGAGTTGTTAGTGGAATATTCTAAATCGGCTCAAGAACGTGGTTTGAAAGTCATTATTGCAGGAGCTGGTGGAGCAGCGCACCTTCCTGGAATGGTCGCTTCAATGACGATTCTACCGGTGCTTGGTGTTCCGGTGAAGTCGCGGGCGCTAAGTGGAATGGATTCGCTGCTTTCCATCGTGCAGATGCCGAAGGGAATTCCGGTGGCGACTTTTGCGATTGGCGATGCCGGAGCGGGTAACGCTGGTCTGTCGGCGATTTCGATTTTGGCGACTACCGATCAGGCTTTGGCGTGCAAGCTGCAGCAATTTAGGGACGAACAACGGGATACGGTGCTTGAAAAAGTTTTGCCACCTCAACCCTAATGATGACGCTAGGAATTTTAGGGGGAGGGCAGCTTGCCCGAATGTTGTGCCTTGATGCGAGGCGAATGGGGGTGAGAACGGTAGTTTGGAGTGGGACGCCGACTGCAGAGCCAACGGAGGGCGTGGCTGACCTAGTTTTGAAGCGTAATTTTGACGATGTTGAAGCGCTCGAGGAATTTTGCAGCCAAGTTGATGTGGCAACGGTGGAGTTTGAAAACATTCCGCTGGAAACTTTAGAGGCTGTTGAAGAGACGGTTGGGCTTTATCCCTCAGCTGAAAGTATTGGAGTCAGTCAGCATCGTTCACGGGAGAAGACGTTTTTTCGGGAGCACGGGATTCCTTGTGCGCCTTTCATGTTAGTGAATTCGTTCGCTGAGCTGGACGTAGCATATGAGAAGATTGGGCCGGAAACGGTTTTGAAAACGGCGGCCTTTGGTTATGATGGCAAGGGACAAGTTAAAATTACCTCAGTTGACGAATTAGAGGCAGCTTGGGAATCAGTAAAAGGTGAACCTTCGGTTTTGGAGGGGTTTGTCGATTTTCAGTGCGAGGTCTCCGTCTTAGTAGCACGCGATCAAGGTGGTTCTTGTTTGGCGTTTCCGGTAGCGGAGAATGAGCACCGAAACCATATTCTTGATCTGACGATTGTCCCAGCACGGGTTTCTGTAGAAACCTTGGCGGAGGCTGAGTCGATCGCGATCCGTTTGGCGGAGGAGTTGGACTATCGGGGGCTTCTTGCGGTTGAGTTTTTTGTCGAGAAATCGGGTCGTGTGGTGGTGAATGAGATGGCACCGCGTCCGCACAACTCAGGCCATTACACCATGAATGGTTGTGTGACTTCACAGTTTGAGCAGCAAATAAGATCTGTTTGTGGGTTTCCGCTTGGCTCAACAGAGCTGTTGGGTGACACCGTCATGGTGAATTTGCTCGGTGATATGTGGAATCCAGATTTAAAGACCAGCGAGATTTGTGCGACCGAAGGTGCGAAGTTGCACCTCTATGGGAAAAGTAGCCTTGGTGAACGGCGTAAGCTTGGCCACGTCAATGTGGTGGGTGGCCATGATGTGGAAGCGCGAGCTCGCCAGCTGAAGAAAAAGCTTTTAAGTTGAGTGAAAATGAAATTCTTATTCTCGTTGTTATTCATGTTTCTTCCGGTAATGGGTGAAGTCAAAGTGGTGACTTATAATGTTCGTCAGGATACGAGTGGCGATCGGGGTGAGCGAGATTGGAAGAATCGTTCGCCGCACGTTGTGGAGTTTCTGAAAAAAGGAAACTTCTCAATTATCGGACTTCAAGAAGCGAAGCATAATCAGGTTGAAGATGTCAAAAAGGGGCTCTCTAAATTTGTCCAGATCGGAGTTGGCCGGGATGATGGAAGGAAGAGTGGGGAGTATTCTCCAATCTTTTTTGACCCTGAAATATGGAAGGCCGATATGGCGGAGCAGGGGACGTTTTGGCTTTCAGACACGCCAAAAAAACCCGGGAGTATGACTTGGGGAAATCGTGTCACGCGGATTTGCTCTTGGGTGCGGTTGATCGGAAAAGAGGGTGAATCACTTTACGTTTATAACACACACTGGGACCACCAAAGCCAACCGTCACGCGAGAAGGCAGCAGAGTTAATCCTGAAGCGAGTTTCAGAACGAAAGCATTCTGGTGCCCCTGTGATATTAATGGGGGATTTCAATGCCACCACCGCGAACCCAGCGATCAAGACTCTCATTAAGTCGGGCGCTTTGGTTGATCATGGCGGGGAAAGGCAGAAGCAGACTTTTAATTTTTGGAAGCCTGGTTTGAATGAAGGCCTGCGAATCGATCATATCTTCACGAGCCCTTTGATTAAAAAAGCAAAGATTGAAGTTCCGGCCGCTAGCGATCCGGTAGAATCGGATCACAATCCGGTGATTTTGACCTTCGATGGGATCTAGATATCGATCACGTAGCCGCCCTTATTGTTGACCGCTTCAGCTTCATCAACATGGATCCAGCGGATGGAGTAGTTTTTCCCCCACGAGTCACTAACGGCGATTTCATTGGTCTCTTCGTTGTAACCAATGATCATACAGAGGTGGAAGTTAGCTTTGGTCTGTAATACTTCAGAGTTCTTTTCGGCTGCGATTGCAATCTTTGAAGCGTAGTCCGTCCAGTTAGTGACATTACGTCTGGCCCGAGTTCGGGCATTTGCGACTTGATTGTAACCGGGCAGGCTGCACATCTGCCATAATATTGGAACTCCCTTATCGATATATCTTTTGAGCTTATTGGGAGCAAGTGACTTGAGTGGGATCTCACGCGCAGTGCGACCTCCTTTGCTTCGTGTCGTGAAGGCAACTTCTTCGTAGAGTTTTTGGGTGTTTGTTCCTCCACCTCCTTCGGTTGCGAGCGTTGCGAGAAGATACATGTCGGAAGGAACTCCGGCGTGTCGCATCGCACGCTCGAAGGTGGCAGGTGCACAATATCCTTTTGGGCCTTGGTCTACCATGGGGATGTTCTTTATCTTAACATCGCCATTATCTTCATGGGACACGTTCTTTTTGAGGCGTGCTTTGATTTCGCCATCGCTCACACGGGAAAAACGACCTCCACCGTCGGCGAACGAGGCTCGGACAATACTGAGTCTCACATATTCTTCTTTTACGTGCGCTAAAAGAAAGGAATGGCCGTTCCAATCCCAGCGTTTGACTTTGTGCTTATCATTACCCTGGCCGAGCATCCGCTGTTCGGTTGGCTCGCCAAGCACCGATGTGATGGTTCTTGCGATAGATGCTTCATCATAAATCATTGCACCTTCGAGGGTGTTACGATCAATCTCTTTTCCGTTATTTTTGAAGTGGTCTTCGCCCGCGCCCGCAGTGCTAAGGGAATCACCTTTATTAGAATAAATAATAGAGAGTGAAAGCGTCCGGCCTTCATGATCGCCATAGGTTACGACGGTTTTGGGTTTCGCTCCAGCGAGGGAATAAGATCCCCGCGTATAGAGCCGATAGCTACTGGTGAAGGGTGTTTCTGACTCAGTTGGAAGGCGGAGTCGCCGGGCGACATTGCGAGCAGGTTCATTCCAGATATTACCATTGCTGGCAAAGAGTTGGTGGCTGAGAGCTTCGTTCAGCAGTTTGAGGTGTTTCTCAACCTTCTCTCGATGGGCCGTCCAAGTGTTTCGGATATCGTTGCGGGACACTTCAGACAGATAAGCCAAGGGGGTTTTGAATTCCTGTCCATCGGAGCGCCTTAGGAGCGCAACTTCCTTTTCTAAGTTGAGGAGCTCAACACGAAGCTTGTCGGTGCCGTTGGCTTCCTGAAGAGTGATCAAAGGCTCAGAATTGGCTGCGAGAGTGACTAGGCAGAGGGTAGACGTGATCTTGCGAAAGGGCATGAGAATCGGGGATTGAGGAACCTATGGCAGAAACGCGATTCCGCTTGAATAAATTAGTTTCATCATACATCAATAACGACAGCTTGTGGGGGCGTTCTGGTTTCGACTGGATGCTTGAAACGCTGGCTGCATGTAGAGGTTGATCGGTTGGCCTCTTTAAAAAGCCGTTCAAAACAAATAATTGCAGACTCTAACGAGCTCGCACTTGCTGCTTAATTGACAGCAACGTCCCAATCCTTACGCCTATTACGGGGCGGGGCGACTACTTAATAGGCTGGCTTCTAAGCCGGGGATCCGGGCGAGGGAGCGAGATTCAACAGGATTATCGGATCAGTGAACGGGCCGGGTGAGGCTCATCGATCTTAAAGCAGCAAACGCCCGGCTAAACTTGTAGATGCCTTCGTGAAAGGTCTTCAGGACAGGGGTTCGACTCCCCTCGCCTCCACTTTTTAATAATCAGCGGCCTACCTTCGCATCTGGACGTTGGTGAGGGCCGTTCGTAATAAGGCGTGAATCAGCGGGGCTGTGGTCAGCTACTTTGGGGTGATTCTTTACTCGAAGAGAACATGTCGATATCGATAGAAGCGTCGAAGTCGAGGGATGACGGCTTCGGTCTGTGACGAGACTGTCCCGGTTGCGGTCACGGCGTCGCCGATTTTTTTCCATGAATTCGCGGACAAGTCGTCGGTTTCCTCGAGCTGATAGGCGCCGCCCGGGGACGAGGTCCAGCTCAGAGTGACCTGTTCATCAGCGTGCTGAATCTCCGTAATGACAAGGGGCGCCACAAACTCTAAAGCGCCCATGTCTACGTCGCCGTTAACGACACGCTTGATGCCTGCGTAATCGCCGTTTGCAATCATCCATTCTTGATTAGTTCCGGTGTCTCGGCATGGAGAAGGTTTGCTCAGGCGATAGTCCTCCGCGACCAAAGGGTCGCTGTTGATGTTACCGTCTTTCAACTTGGTTCCGTCCTGAATGCAGTTGTGCTCCAGAGTGACAACGTAGGCTGCTATGGGTAGATTAAACCCGCTGTTGGAGTAGAGGATGTTGTTGCGAATGATGGTTTCATCGACCGGGTCGAATGAGGACTTCCAGAAAACACCCCCGGTGGTGTGAGATGAAAGATTGCCGAGCACAGTGCAGTTTTCGAGGCTGCCCCGCCCTTGGATATAGATCCCCCCGCCATCCGATGGAACGTCGAAGTAGCCCGGCGGATGCTCCGGGTCGTAATGGCTGCGATTATCTAGAATGAGGCTATTTCCCAGCATCCCGTTCTCGATGTAGGCACCACCCCCGATTCGGCTACCGTTGTTTTGAATGAGGCACCGCGTGACCACGCCCCCTTCGCTGATATGTACTCCTCCCCCCTGGTTGCGCGGCGTGACCGCGCTTCCGACGGTAAAGGCGACCACACTCGGGGATCCCTCATTGTCGAAGATTTGGCAATCACGCATGGTTCCCCCGACCATGGTTACCCCCCTGAATTGATTGTTGTAGATCTGGCATCGGACGACCGTGGAGTGGTCGCAGTCCAAGGCGCCTACCGAGGTGACATTGTTTCGGATGATGCAACGCTCGATCAAACTACCGTTGCCGACATGGACCGTGGAGGGATCCGAGAAACCATCGCCTCCTTTGTTGTTGTCGTAAAAGATGCAATCGCTCACGACGCTGCCGTCCCGGGCGGCCAGCGCGGCGCCGGCGGGCAGAATTCCGTGAAGCCCCTGATTGCCCCCGTTCTCCCGAAACACGCAGTTGTTAATCACACAATTTCTGGCGTATACACCCCCGCCATATCTCCTCTCGGGATCACCAATGAATCCACCCCGTACGAAACCATGTTGAATCGTCAAGTCGACGAGGCTTGCATCATTGATGTCAAAACAGCGGACATCATTCCGTCCATCCACCACGCAATCATCTGGGCCATTAAAGCCTTTTATTGTGATGGCTTTGTTTACGGTGATGGGTCCTCTCAGTATGTAGGTATGATCAGCGAGATAGATGGTGTCACCTTCTACCGCGGCGTCCACCGCGGCCTGGATGTTGGTGGCGGCCTGAGCCCATTTAGCGAACGGCGGCGTATGATTTCCATCAGGACTCACATAAAGGTCAGCAGCCTGAGCGGTGGCGGTAATCACCCAAATCAAGGTAGCAAAAATAGACAGAGATGTTTTTTTCATAATGCTGTTGGCTCCTTACTCGATTTTCACCGCAATACGAAAGAATTTTCGCGGCGCAGGAAGGGTGGAAAAGATGGCAGACAAGTTGGTTCCAGTACCTGCTAGAGGGAGGCCAAGGTCGGTCCAGGTGCCGACCAGGCTGTCGCTGAATTGTACCTGGTAGATCGCACCCGGCGCAGACAACCAAGTCAGCTGGAGTTCGTCGGGCGAGAGCAAGGTGACGCTCAGCCGATGTGGGAGGGACAGCGTTGGGTGGGATCTGGCTTCATACTCCTCGAGGTTCGTTGTCCCGTCGCCGTCCGGGTCACCGGCAGCTCCCTGGTAGGGATCGACGCTGCCGTCGTCGTTCGGATCCAGCCCGTGATACGTTTCCCAACTGTTGGGCAAGCCGTCGCCGTCGTCGTCGTTTCCGTCGTAGCGCAGGGTGAGGACCTGTTCCGGCGTTTGATACGCCCGGTTGCTCAAGGGCTGGGCCGCAAGGCTCAGGATGGTGTCGCCCGACGACAAGGAGGTGCTATAGCTCCAGGCTCCGTTAGTCGAATTCAAGGACACTTCCGCAGTGCTTTGGTTGACTAGGACCCGGTGAGTGTCGGGCACTACGAAGCCTGAAAGCTCCACCTCGGGAAATGGTTGCCAGTAGATTCCTCCGATTTCGGATGCGATTGGTTTTGGAGCGAAGCTCGCGGTGGAGTCCACGAGGTCGCTGATCTGCTGCTCCACGAGGTCGCGCCTCAAATTGAGATACCCTCTGGTCGTTGCCGGCGTTCCCTGATCCGCCGCGCTCAGTCCGCCGGGGTCAATTAAGTTAAAGTGGTCGTTGATGGCATCCGTCAGTCTGGAAGGAAGAAACCACCCGTCCAGTTCGTCGGCCAGGATCTGGTAATAACGTCTCTGGAAATACGGAGTGCGCATCAAAGCCTCCAACGCTTCAAGCCCCGGAGGCCATTCCTGACGGGGCAGGGGGGTCTCCACGTGAATCGACATGCCGAGATTCGCCGGTTCCCACGTAGCGTCGAGATCGAGCGGTTCCAGCCTCAGAAGACCGGAGTCCGGATGCTGGTAGACAGCGTGATTTCCACTGATGCCGCCGAGGATCGTTTCGTTGTTTCCGAGCAAGACCATCGAGGCCGCCCAGCTCAGCCACTGGTCCGGGTCGATGACCTGTCGCACCGCCGCAGCGTAGTCGACTGGGTTCGGGTTTCGAATCACATCGAGCACTTCTAGAATCTCGACAGGGAGAAGCCCGGCCTCTCTTTCGCCCCAGCTTTCGTGCCAAGTGCCGGTGGACGCACCACGGTAGTTCCTTTCCAGGTAGTCCCCACCGATGCGCTCTGCCCACAGATACGGCCCTTGGTCCCGATGGTTTACGTGCAGGCGAATGGCCTGGAGCTCAGGAACTGCGAAGCCCGCTTCCTTGACGTATTCGGTAGCCAGCCATTCCGGTCCGGGTCGCTTCCCGTTAAAATTTAAACGATCTTCGCTCGCAAACGGATGATCGTGCTCTAGGTCGATTCGGTACGATTTGACCGTCCACTGCCGCTTGAGCGTGCCTCGGTATCGATACCGGGCAAATGGGAATACCTCGTCGCCATAGGTCATCGTAATGGGTAGCAGCTCGTCGCTCGAGAGTTCGCGCGATTGTAATTCGTCCAGCGTCTTCTGGGAAACCAGCAAGCGAAACGACGGCACACCGTTCTGCGCGGGGGAGTCCAGACAGAGGTAGCGCAGTGTGAAAGGAACCTCTCCTCCCGAGGCCAGCTGAAAGACCGGCGCTCCCGGCGGCCAGGTGGCGAGGTCGCCGGCGTCGTCTTCCGCCTCAATGTAGTATTCGACCAAATCGCGGTCGCCCTGTGGGGGTATCACCGCGACCAGATCCATGGCTGAAATCGGCGTCATGGCGATCGACTGAAACACCACATCGGCATCTTTCTTCCAACGCAGGTGAACCGGTCGGTCTACGTTCGATACCCGAGCGCGAATGGTAACTGCCTCGGCGGATGTTGGTATCACCGGATAGTGCCCTGCGGAAAAAATGATGGCCGTTGCGTTTGTATCCGACTGGTTTACGGTCCCGGGCGTTCCTTCAGATACAACGCTGCCCATCATCCAGGCTTCCGGGAGCGCGTTGTCCATTTTCGGCGACCTTAATTCAAGCGAAGCGCCTTCCCCGTCCGCCGTTCGCGGCCACCGTCCGCGGTCCCCGTAAAAGACCGCGTCCACCACGTTCCCCAGCGCGTCGCGCAGGTTCAGGTTTTCGCCCCGGTTGGAAAGCCGGCGCGAGTCAAAAGGGCCCAGCGAATCGTCTAAGGAATACTTCGCATTTACCGAGTCCGGATTGTGAGCTACCACCAAGTAGGCTCCGGCTGCGAGAGTCTCGCCCTCTGGAAAACTGTAGCGTATGCCTCCGTCAATGCTCCATCCGGTTAAATCCACTTCGTCGGAGCCCACGTTGTAAACTTCGATGAACTCCTCCGCGTCGTTGTTGCCGGCCGGGTGATACATGATTTCGTTAATAATGACGGCGGCTGTCGTCGGTGGCTCATTTAATTGGCCTGGTGTACCGTTGGCGGGATAGTAGCTCCAAGACGGTGAGCCGTCCGGATAACGGCCCCGCGTCACATCGGCTTGCTGGGCGCCGAATGCGACCCTGCTTTCCACCGTGAGCCCGTCGGAACGGGTCAGGAAAACTTCCTCGCCTTCGGCCGATATTCCGAAATTGAGCGAATCGAAAAAGACCGATTTTCCGGGTTGTAGGACCGTGTTCGGAGGGATGATCCATTCCGTCAGCGTTGCTGCGTCGTCCGTCAAATACCACCCCGAAATATCCCGCTCCGTGTCACCGCGATTGTAGAGCTCAATCCAGTCCGCTGTTCCGAGATCCGAAGACGCCAGAAACTCGTTGATCACGACGGATCCTTCCGCCACATCGTTTTTACGCCCGGGAGTCCCGCCCCGTTCCACGCTTTCAGCCCAGTGAGATCCGATGTTGTTGTCGCTGTTTACGTCAATCAACTCCAAGGACGATCCGGAACCATCCGCCTCTAGGGGCCAGCCGTCCGCGTTCCGGTATTCCACCGTGTCCACGTCGCCGAGGTTCCCATCGACTAGGCGAGCCACCGCATACTCGTCGCTCAAGTTACCCGACCAGGGGCCTAGGACGCCCGAAAGATCGTAAGCGGCCTCGAGCGAGCTTGGGTTCGCCGCTACCACCAGAAACGAACCAGGCAGAATCGTCGTCCCAACCGGGAAGTCGAAAAAGGTTTCATCCACCAACTGCCAACCCGTAAGATCGACTGCAGAGTCACCCCGATTATACAATTCTAGATACTCCAGAGCGATGGCATCGTTGTCGGGACGATACATGATTTCATTGATGATCACCGAAGATTCCGCCGGCGGGTCCGTCACATTCAGCGAGTTGAAGGGCAAGCCATCGGCTGCGTCCACCTGGCCGTCCCCGTCGCTATCGTAACCGGTAGCCACATCTTCGAACGCACCCGCGGTGGGCGTGGTGGAGCGGGTGACTCCGTGGTAATCGACCGTGGGGGCGAGACGGGACGTGCCCGCGTTTAGGGCGGGTGAGCCGAGTTGAAGTAAGACGTTTTCGGTATTCAAATCCACGAATTGGGGATCCGCATTGGTATTCCCCTCGCCGGGCCAAACTTCGGCACCACCGATCACCGAATATCTAACATCCAGAAACGATAGGAGGTCCTGCCGGATGCTTTCATCGCAATTCCAAATAATCCCGTTCACCCAGTGGCCCCGCGCCCCGCCCATGCCAATTTCTTTTTCGTAGGCGCTGACGCCGACTGTGCAACTTACGACGCTATTGTTCGCCATCACTGGGGCTGAACGATCCTTCACCGCGATTCCGATCGTGCAATGTAGCACCACGTTGTTCTCGACACGGGCATTGGAGCCTTCACCCAACGAGATCCCTTTATCCGCGCAGCGCCGGATCAGGTTCCCTGAAATACGCGCAGCGCTACTGCCCAGGTCGATTCCGTCTCCGGAACAATACTCAATAATGTTCTGCGCAATGTTAGCGGGCTTCAATCCTTCCCCGCTGTATTCCAAGTCCACGTCGATCGCATCAGCGCCGTTGCGAATGTGATGAAAGTGGTTGCGTGAAATGTCTGCGTCGCACCGGACGGCGTTAACCCCTTCTCCACAGTTCCGAAAGAAGGAATCCGCCAGCTTGAGCCTTCCGTCATGGCAGCGAATCACCGTGTCCGCGATCTTTTCAAATAAGCAATTTGAAAACTCCAAATCAACTTCCCAGGCTTCTAAGGCGACCTCGTTTGAAACGTAATCGAAATGGCAGAACTCGAAAATACTCCTGCTTGAAAAAGTGTTCCAAACCCGGGCTCCAGAAAATTCAATCCCCGGCCATCCGCTCGATCCAGTTGCGCGAGTGAAAAGGATGGGTTGGTTGGCTGTGCCATTGGCGAGCAGCGATCCCTCAACCAAAATCCCAGCATCCTCGGCCAGCATTACCGTCACCCCGGCATCGACAACGAGGGTTACGCCCGGCCGGATAATGACCTTCTCGGTTAAGGAAACAGGGCTGTCTGAGAGAGTCCATTGCGCGTCCGACGTAATTTCGGTTGCGGACGAATGCCCGAACGCAAGCATAAGGCATAGAGCCTGTATTCCAGGCAGTTGATAGAGGACTGATCTCGTTCTCATTGCGTTCCCTTTGGATCTATGGCCCCGCCACAGATAGAGTTCTATTGAGGTGCTTAAGCATTTCGGGCCTTGTGTAGGGGGTTCCTAACCCGCTCCATGGATTCGGCATAATATTGGCGCGGCGATTGTTCCTCGTCGACCTTTGCTGAGGATCATGACTCGCTAAAGAAAAAAAAGTTACAACAAAAAAATCGAGCTGCGGTAAGAGAAAGCAAATCAAATTTTGGGGTAGTGCATCCTAGAAGCGTAATGTGACTTTTTATTAGTTTTTGGACCCAATGGTTTCTTTAACGGCTGAGAACAATTTTGCTGGCTTGTTCAACCGTCTTCGATGCGCTAGCGCTAGTCCGTGAGATTTCGCGGCGTTTTTTCTGCCATGCTGTACTTTTTAGGTCGGTTCCTCGACGCGGCGGAAGATCCTCCGGACTTTAACCGTGAAATTAGACCTATTTTGGCGGAAAATTGTTTTCATTGTCATGGGCCAGACAAGAAATCCCGTAAAGGGGGATTACGATTGGATACATTGGAAGGAGCAAGAGGCGGAGGGGAGTTTGCTGAGGCGGTGGTGCCAGGGAAGCCAGAGAGGAGTGAGTTAATTACTAGGATTCATTCCGATGATCCGGATGAGTTGATGCCACCTCCTGATTCCAAGCGAACACTCACCAGCAAAGAAAAGGAGCTTTTGCGAAAGTGGATCGTATCCGGAGCTAAGTACGAAGAACACTGGGCTTGGGTGGCGCCGGTCCGGAAGGGGATTCCTAAGGTTGAAAATTCAGCAAGCATCAATAATCCGGTAGATGCCTATTTACTTCATCGACTTGAACAGGAAGGATTAAAGTTTTCAGAGCGCGCTTCGGCAGGGAATCTTTTACGTCGTCTTTCCTTAGATCTGATCGGGCTCCCTCCCACTCCAGAGGAATTAGAACGGTTTTTGACGTCTGAAAATTACGAAGGTGAGGTGGATCGATTACTTGATTCGCCTCGGTTTGGGGAACGGTGGGCCCGGCATTGGCTCGACTTGGCGCGCTATGCCGATTCAAACGGTTTTCAGGCAGATCAACTTCGACCGTCTTGGGCTTATCGTGACTGGGTGATTAATGCGCTCAACGAAAATATGCCCTACGATCAATTTACGATCGACCAGCTGGCCGGAGATTTGCTTCCTGATTCAAACCTAAATCAAAAGATTGCTACGGGTTTTCATCGAACGGTCACTTGTAATGTGGAAGCGGGAGTGAGTCCTGAGGGGAATCGAGTGAATCAGGTTTTTGACCGTGTTAATACCACGGCTACGGTCTGGTTGGGGATTACCTTGGAGTGTGCGCAGTGCCACGATCATAAGTTCGATCCATTTTCGATGAAGGATTATTATTCGTTGTTTTCCTTTTTTAATAATACCCCTCTTGAAGTTCAGCCTCCTTCAAACAAGAAGGATGTCTCGCATGATTTTATTGGGCCGTATTTGGATTTACCACTTTCACCAGAGCAGGCAGTAGAGGCCCAAAAAATTGATGGGGAAATTGCTGTTTTGGAAAGAGAACGTGATGAGTTGAGTAAAGTTGGAGGTTCGAAGTTTTGGGCGTGGCAGGAGTCAATGGTGGCGGCGCTGGAAAATCAACCGGAGTGGAGGCCTCTGACGGTGAAGTCGTTTGGTTCCTCGAGTGGCGGAGAGTATTTAATTTTAGAGAATGGCTCTGTGTTATTGACCGGGGAGGTTCCAGACAAGGTGACTTACACCGGGGAGTTTGAGACCGATCTTCAATCGATTACTGGTTTTAGATTAGAGGCTCTAACTCACCCTGATTTACCGGGGAGAGGGCCGGGCCGGGGAGATGCAGCCCGTCCCAATTTTGTTCTCAATGAATTCAGAGTAGCGATAAAAAAAGGCGGGAAGGAAAGCCAACTGAAACTTCAGAATGCGGAGGCTGATTTTTCACAAAAGAACTGGGATATCGCAGGAGCTGTTGATGGTAAGGTAAAGACCGGTTGGGCGATAAGCCCCCAGTTTGGAAAGCCGCATTTTGCGACTTTTCAATTGGATCGCCCAATTGAGAGTCTGCGTGGATCAAGTTTAGTTTTCCGGTTGGAACAAAACTTTGGTCAAGGAAGGGTGATTGGGAATTTGAGACTTGCTGCAATTTCTGACCCAGTTGGAGCAGTGGCTTTACCGCAGGAGGTTTTAAGTGTTTTAAGAAAGCCTGAAGGGAAGAGGAATGCGAAGGAGACAGGAAGGCTGAAGGCTTACTTTTTGAAATCTAATGTCAGGTTTTTGACGCTAGAAAAAAGGTTGGCTCTCCTTAAGAAGGAAAAAGCTACCCTCAAGCCCGATCGGACTTTGGTGATGGTTGAGTTAGCGAAGCCGCGCGAGACCCGGATTCTGAAGCGCGGTGATTTTCTTTCTCCTGATCAGCTCGTTAGGCCGGCAATTCCGGAGCGGCTTCCGAAGTTAGAAAGACCTTCTAATCGGTTGGATCTGGCGAAGTGGCTCGTGCGCCGGGATAATCCATTGACGGCGAGGGTTACTGTGAATCGTTGGTGGGCCGAGCTTTTTGGGGGTGGGATTGTGGCGACTCTTGAAGATTTTGGAACTCAATCTGAACCACCTACTCATCCCAAGTTGTTGGACTGGCTTGCAGTCGAGTTGATGGAATCTGGCTGGAATATGAAGCACGTTTTAAAGACCATCGTTCTGTCTCAAGCGTATCAGCAATCTTCGCGGATGGCTCCTGAATTGTTAGAGAAAGATCCCATTAATCTTTTGCATGCACGGGCCCCGAGGTTCCGGATGGATGCGGAACGGCTTCGTGATAATGCTTTGGAAATTTCGGGGTTACTTTCGAGTAAGATGTATGGGAAGCCAATTATGCCATATCAACCGAATGGTTTGTGGAGACAGACCGGTCGCAACGAGCCAAAGTGGGAGGAGCAAAAGGATGAGAATCGCTGGCGGCGAGGTGTTTATATTGTCTATCGTCGTGCGGCTCCATACCCTAGTATGGTGAATTTTGATGCGCCGGATCGCAGCTCTTGCACGGTGCGGCGTCCCCTTACCAATACTCCAAGCCAAGCTCTTACGATGCTTAATGATCCAGCTTATGTCGAGATGGCTCTAGCTTTTGCAGATCGAATTTTGACCGGAAGTCGGGATGTGTCGGGGCGCATCGATTATGCCTTTCGTTTGGCTTTGGCTCGATCAGCGTCGCCAAGCGAGGTGACAATTCTTGAAGAGTTGATTCGGGATCGTAGCGAGCATTATCGGGATCATCCGGAGAAGGTTTCCGCCATCTTGAAGAATCCTAAGTTTTTCTATAAACCAAATCATAAAAATCTTATTGAATTGGCGACATGGTTTCACGTCGCCAATGTCCTTCTTAATCTTGATGAGACACTGACTCGGAAATAAGAGATGAATCCAAACCCATTTCTCACTCAGAACCGTCGGTCTTTTCTTCAAAAGAGCGGATTTGGTTTTGGGGGTGCCGCACTAGCTTCATTGATCAATCAGGATGCTGCGGCTATTGCTGATGATCCCTTAGTGAAGCTCGGACTGCATCATGCGCCGAAGGCGAAGAGGGTGATTTACATTCATATGGTCGGAGCTCCGTCGCATCTCGATCTGTTTGACTTTAAGCCGGAGTTGCAGAAGAGAACGGGTAAACTTTGCCCTGATGAGTTCTTTGATCTTAATCAACTGGCTTTCATTCGCGAGCAACCCAATCTTTTGGGTACGCCAAAGGATGAGCGTTTTTCGTTCAAGAAATGTGGTCAATCGGGGACGGAAATTTCGAACCTTTTGCCAAATCTTCAAGGCATGGCGGATGAAATGTGCTTCATCAAAACCCTCCACACCGAACAGTTTAATCATGCTCCTGCTCAAATGTTTACGCTGACCGGGTTTGAGCGTTTCGGGCGGCCCAGTATCGGGTCCTGGGCGAGTTATGGATTGGGGAGCGAGAACCAAAATTTACCCGGATTCGTTGTTTTAATTACCGGTCAGGTTCTCGGAGCCGGAAATAGTGCTTTTGGGAGTGGGTTCCTTCCAACAATTCATCAAGGAGTGGAGTTTCGTTCGAAGGGAGACCCAGTCCTCTACTTGTCTAACCCGGAGGGGGTGTCTCATCTTGATCGAAAGCTGGTAGTAGATGCGGTGAAGGACCTTAATCAGGTCGCGTTGGATGATGTTGGAGATCCTGAGATTGCGACCCGAATTAGCCAGTATGAGATGGCTTATCGAATGCAGACCAGCGTGCCTGAGCTAATGGATATTAAGAGTGAGCCTAAGCATATTCATAAAATGTATGGAACGAACCCCGGCAAGAGCAGTTTTGCCAACAATTGTTTGCTGGCTCGTCGTTTGGTGGAGCGCGGTGTGCGATTCGTGCAGCTCTTTGATCAAGGCTGGGACCACCATGGAGGAGTCTTCGATAATCTTCCCAAAAAGGCTAAACAAGTGGACCAGCCGATTGCTGCTTTGCTCAAGGATTTGAAAGAGCGGGGTCTTCTTGAAGATACGCTTGTTGTGTGGAATTCCGAATTTGGACGAACCCCGATGGCTCAGGGTATATCGGGCGATGGTTCCAAGATGTCTAAGGCGGGCCGGGATCATCACAAGGAGGCTTACACGGTATGGATGGCTGGCGGGGGAACTAAGCGGGGACACGTTTACGGAGAGACCGATGAACTGGGATATGGAATCGCTAAAGATCCGGTCCACGTTCATGATTTTAACGCGACGGTTCTTCACTTATTGGGAGTTGATCACAAGCGGTTGACCTTCCGCTATCAAGGAAGACAGTTTCGGCTGACTGATGTTCATGGGGAGGTGAAAAAAGGGGTGCTCGCATGATAGCGGTCTCTGGAATGAGAGGTGAGATAGGCCTTGTGACAGAAGGTCGGTCTGTTCGACCTCTATAGAGCTTCAAGGACACATCTTACCGTTTTTCAGAATTTACCCGAACTAACTTAAATGGATAAATCGGGAGTGGTTTATTATTTGCCGAGTCTTGAGATTTTTCCGACGGATTTTCATGGCCTTTTCTAGGGCATCATCAAAGGTTGCGAAGAGCTTCTAGGCGTCATATTCTAAAAAGTGATAAGGAAAACTAAAGCAAATCGTCTTAATCCAAGAAAATTGCTGAATTCCTCTTGCCAGCGAGGGGATCTTTGATACAGAACCCCTCCCCGTAACGGTGCATCAGGCATTTTCCGGGCTTTTCTGAACATTTACGATCATGGCACGACTCTTCGGCACAGACATTCCTAATGAGAAGCGTATTGAAGCCTCTCTCCCTTACATTTTCGGCATCGGACCCTCCACTGCTTCGAAGATTCTCGATCACGCGGGCGTTAGCCCTGACATCCGCACTGGCGAACTTAGCGAAGAACAGCTAGTGAAAATTGCGACGGTGATCCAAAATGAGGGAATTCTCATTGAAGGTGACCTTCGTCGTGAGAAGCAGGGCCAAATGAAGCGCCTATCGTCCATCAACTGCTACCGTGGAATCCGTCACAAGCGTGGTCTCCCGGTCCGTGGTCAGCGCACCCGCACAAACTCTCGCACTCGCAAGGGTAGGCGCCGCACCGTTGGTGTTATGAACTAAGGTCACGGCTGACCTGAAACGACTTTCCATTCCATTAACATGGCTGAAGAAGAAAACAAAAATGAGGAGACCGAGGTCGATGCTGCTGATGCAGTGACCCCTGCGGAAACTCCAGCCCCTGAGGCGGCTGCTGAAGAAGCAGCCCCAGAAGCCACCGACGCTCCCGCTGAAGGTGATGCTCCTGTTGAGGGTGAAAGCACAGCCGAGGGCGAAGACGCCCCGGCACCGAAGGAAGAGAAGAAACGCGATATTTTTGCGGAGCTTCTCGGAGAAGATGATCCTGACAAGGTCAAGGTCCATAAGTCGAAAAAGAGCAAGAACGTGACTAATGGGATCGTTCATGTCACCGCGACATTCAACAACACTACCGTCACAGTCACCGACGAGCGTGGAAACACCATCGGATGGTCTTCCTCTGGTAAGATGGGCTTTAAAGGGTCTCGTAAGAGCACTGCCTATGCTGCACAGGTTGTTTCCCAAGACGCTTGCCGGCAGGCAATGTCCCACGGGCTCAAACAGGTTTTGGTTCGCGTGAAGGGACCGGGCGCTGGACGTGAGTCCGCTGTTCGTGCCGTGCAAGGTCTCGGTGTGGAAATTAGCGGAATCCTTGACGTTACTCCAATTCCTCACAATGGATGCCGGCCTAAAAAGGCGCGTCGTGTCTAATCCTTCTCAACCCTAAATTTTAGAAAGACAGATCAATGGCACGTTATACCGGCCCAAAAGATAAGGTTAATCGTCGCTTTGGAGTGCCCCTCTTTGGGCCATCTAAAGCTCTCGAGCGCCGTAATTACCCTCCAGGTCCTCATGGACTCCGCTCCGGACGTCGTAAAAAGTCCGACTATGCAATCGCGCTTGGCGAGAAACAAAAACTTAAGTTCATCTATGGTGTTCTTGAGAAGCAGTTCCGTGGATACTTTGCGGAAGCCAGTCGCCGTCGTGGAATCACTGGTGACATCATTTTGCTTCTTCTTGAGACTCGTCTCGACAATGTTTGCTACCGTCTCGGATTTGGAAACTCCCGAAATGCGGCTCGTCAGCTCGTCAACCACGGTCACGTGACTGTGAATGGCAAGAAGCTCGACATCCCGTCCTATCAGGTTCGCGCAGGAGATGTCATCAAGATTGGTGACCGCGCTCCGTCGCAGCAGCTTGGACTTCGCATGCTTGACTTGACACAGTCGGTTCCTCTTCAGGACTGGCTCACTTTAGATCGCGAGAAGATGGAAGGAACCGTCTCACGTCTCCCTGAGAAGGAAGATGTCGACCCACCGGTCAATCTCCAACTTATCGTCGAACTTTACTCTCGTTAAAGTTCTTCAACCTTTCCAGGCTCCATCCCGTTTCGGTGGGATGGGGCTTTTTTCTTTTAGGGGTGCCGGAGCAGTCTTTTTTCTGCCGAGGGGTGGTGGCTATTTGACGAGATGGTCCTTCCAAACCATCACTCCAAAATTCTGTTCTTGTTCTGTCGCAGAATACACTAACTTCGCCTCATGAATGGTTTTCTATGGTTGATTTGGCTGACGGTGATTATCGGTATTGCGATTTGGGCATTTGGGAGCCAAAAACGGTTAAGGCACACGGCGCTTTTGCAGGCTGGGCCTCTAAGTGATGAAGACCTCAGTTTTCTTGAAGATCATTTCGATCTTTATAAGAATATACCTCCTGAGATTCGGAACCGTCTGGAACCCATAGTTCAGGTTTTGATTGCTGAGAAAAATTTCGAGGCCTGTGGAGATCTTGAAGAAGTAAGCCGCGAAATGAAGGTGGTTATAATGGCGCAAGCGGCCCTCCTTTTGGTCGGACGCGATCACCGACTTTTTTCGAAGCTACGCACAGTTTTAATTTATCCAGAGGCTTTTTCTGGTGGCCGTGAAGATGGAGATAAAACAGTCCGGTTGGGCGAGAGTTGGCAATCGGGCACAGTGATTCTTTCTTGGCGCAGTGTTCAGCGTGGTGGCGAAGATGAACGTGACGGGCGGAATGTTGTCATTCACGAATTTGCGCATCAATTAGATCAGGAAAATCGTCACGCTGACGGCTTCCCGGTATTAGAAAATGGAAATGACATTGGGAATTGGTCACACGTATTTTCCGCTTCTTACCAAGATTTTTGTCAGGATTTAGATAAAGGTCGTAAGACGGTCATGGACCCTTACGGGGCTACGAATCCTGCCGAGTTTTTCGCGGTTGCGACCGAAGCGTTTTTCGAGAAAGCCAAACAACTGAAGCGCGATTATCCTCAGCTTTACGTTCAGTTAAAAAACTATTTTGGGCTAGACCCTATCGCTTGGAAGTAAGCTTGAACTATCGATGGTATGGTTCGCCTCTTTTAATAGTGTAGGCCCGATAAATTTGTTCTAGTAAAACAACGAGAGCAAGTTCGTGTTGCAGTGTCAGTGGGGAGAGGGCCCAGACCTCATCAGCTTGGCTCCTGAGGTCTTTGGTGTGGCCGTCGGAAGCTCCGATAAGGAGTGAGATAGTTTTGATGCCTGGATCCATTTCCCAAGTGTTGATTTTTCCAACTAGCTCTTCAGTGCCCCAGGCTTGGCCGCGCTCATCAAGGGCGATACGAAAAGTCCCTTTTGAACGCTCAAGAAGATGGGCCGAAACTGATACAGAATCGCCGGCCTTAAGATAGAGGAGCTCAATTTTACTCCCTCGTTTTAATCGTTTGAGATATTCTTCGATTCCACTTTTGGCATAAGCCAGAGCGGGTTTGCCCGCAGCGAAGATTCTCCAATTCATGACCTGAAAGTATCAAGAACGACGAGGGTTAGCGAATTTTCTCTGACTCGTCTTTTTAAACGCTAGTTTTATCCGAGCTGTCATTGTTTGAAGAGGTAATAGCAAAAAGGTTAGAGAGGTAGATTGTTATTTTTTTGGAGGAAGGCTTGATTTGACGGGTTTGATTCTGAGTAAAATCGGGGTTCCAACTTTGGGGAGGTGGGTAGGATTGACTTCCCATCGAAGGGCGTGGTTTTCGTGTCCGTAGATTTGAGGTAGGCAGAGGAGCTCATCGCCGAAGGTTGAAAGACTGATGACGCTCCCGCTCTGATCAGCGAGGTAAGTTTTTGGGGTATCGTCCTGACCAATGAGATGTGAACCTGCGAAGAGGAAAACTTTAAGGCGCTTCCTTGTTTCATCCTTATCAGGCTCCCCTGCATCATCAAGGCGATGGACGAAGTCGGAAAGTGGGAGTTCGGTGGGGTTTTTATCTTTATTGGGGATGACCAAGGATACGGTGACGCCACTACCCTTAGGGGGGAGATCAATCCAATGTTGATCGTCGCCCTCTCCGACGATTTTCCTGATTGCGGGATGACCAGCCTTTGCTCCAAGAAGAAGAAGGGCCGTGTGAATATGGCTGGGCTTGGCTTCTACAGCAATGATGGCTTCGTGTTCTTTGGTGCCTTTGGTGCAAGCAATAAA
>Ga0206677_10000256_pt1 | contig 49134 bp, 78 predicted proteins | sample M130m12015metaG_FD_155475 | JGI IMG/M metagenome (GOLD analysis project Ga0206677, IMG submission 155475) | Ammonia-oxidizing marine archaeal communities from Monterey Bay, California, United States - M1 30m 12015 | ecosystem: Environmental > Aquatic > Marine > Intertidal zone | place: USA...
CCTAACTTTTGTGTTGAGTGTTTAGATCCCTTTTCAATGGACGGATGTGCAAACATTATCGTAGAAGAATGTAATGATAATTTATTTAATCCATATAATTTAAGTAAATCTACTAAATTCGTAAAACAAATTACAGGATTAGTAAGCAATATCTTTGGTCATGAAGTAAACTATTTTAGAACTGAACCAGATATGAGAACAGAAGACGTTACTCTTATGGAATATAGTTTACATGATGTAGTAGATAATAAAAACATAAAGATATTAGTCCCAGGAAATGAATTTCCTGAAGAAAGTATAACTTTTGATATATTCGGAATGGATTTCGCAGACTTTGAAATTCATATTACTCAAGAAGAATTTGATAGAGCGTTTGGAGAAAGAGATTCTCAAGGAAATTTAATAAAAAGCAGATACCCTAGATCTAAGGATTATATGTATATTCCTATTATTAATAGAATGTATGAAGTTCATACTATAGCTTTAGCCGATGAGTTCAATAAAACCAATTCATACTGGAGAGTAATGTTGAAGAAATATCAAGAAAGAACTTCAGTTAATAAAAATACGTTTGACGCTGCCACCGACACATTAACAACTGGAATCGAAGAAGTTTTCGGAGAAAGACAAAGGGAAGAGCAGGAGAAAGATACAAATCCTCAGCAATTTAAAACAACATTATCAACGTATAATGATGGAATTAGAAAATTCTATAATACTTCTCTAGAAATAAAGGATTTTGAATTAAAAAATAGATGGACAATCGTCAGTAAAAATTACTATGACCTATCTACTTTAGCAAATGAAGAACTATGTATAGAGTATGAAATACCTTCCCAATTAGGTATTGGTGAAAATATGGCAATTTCAGGATGGTTTAATCCTAGATTTAATACAGGATCCGGAGATCATTTCATAATTGGAGATTCGACTGCACTAACAGGATTTAAATCATATATAAATGATTCAGAATTCAAAGTAATGTCTAATGGTAATACCATAACGTTTAATCATGGAATAAATTTACAAAAAGAATGGTATGCATTTGTATTGAATATAAGTAATGAATTTTCTTCAATGAGTTTAAGTATTTATAATTTAAATGAAGTAGGTCTTCCTCAAAATAGTCCTACACAATTAATAGAATTATTTAACGAAGTTAAATCATCAGGAATGATTTGGAATTCAAATTCTAATTTCCAATTAAGAGGAAATGGAATGTATATGACAAATCTTAGAATATTTGAACAGACTATAGAAGAGGAGCAGAGATCAAACGTATTAAATCAATATGTTGTCAGAGATAACCAACTTGCGAAGATGATCGATAATGCAATACCTAGTATTGGATTTCAGAAATTCTTTCATTCTAAGTAATTAGGATATATAATCCTATAAAACAATAATTTATGTCAGAAGAAAAGAAGTCAATAAAAGACCAAGCAGAAGATATTAGAAAAGAGCTTGATGAACTTATTGGTGAAAGTGTAGATATAACAGAGGCTACGGATACTGATCCGGCGTTTCTTCCACTTCAACCAAAGGAAGTTCTTCCATCATTTGGAGAACTTAAAACAAGATCTACTAAAACAGCTAAGAAAACTATAACAGCTCTTATGAAATTTTATCTTGCAGAAGATATAATTGAAAAAGACGAATATATTGCTGCTAAGAAAAAGATGGATGAGATGACAATGTCTTCTTTAGTTTATCAATTACAAGCCGGTGAAAGAGCTCTTACAACTCTATTAGAAACTATCGAAGATGGTGAATTAGCTCCAAGAATGTTTGAAGTTCTTGCAACGTTACAGAAATCAATGCTAGATATTATTAAATCTCAAACAATGTATTTAATGGCAACTGAGGAAAGTGCTAAAAGAATTTCTAGAGATATAGAGATTTACAAAAAGAGAGATGATGTTAGAGAAATAGAAGAATCAGGAGGTTCCACTGGTGATTCTGCTGTTCAAAGAGGAACTAAAGACCTTATGAGAATGATTCGCTCCGGTATTAATGATTCTGAGGTCGAAGATATTGAAGACGTAGAACCTAACGAAGAATAACAATGAGCGATTACGTAGGAGATAATATGTGGATTCCGAAAGGAGACAAAAACGATCCTGGTCAAAAGCTAGTATGGTCAACTAAGAACGTTAATGACCTTTTAGTAGCATTAGACAAAGGATATCGTCCACAAGTTTCTATGCCATTTTATGAAGGTAAGCAATTCTTACGTAAAGGTAATATTGTATTTGAATATACTGAAGAAGAAATTGCAGAGTTGGCTAAATGCGCCAATGACATTGTTTATTTTGCAGAAAAATATGCAGTAGTAATGACAGATGAAGGTATTCAACAAGTAAAACTTAGAGAATATCAAAAAGAATTATTGCACGATTTTCAAAATGAAAGATTTAATATTGTTCTTGCTTCTAGGCAAATGGGTAAAACCGTAACAGCTTCTATCTTTAACGCATGGTATTTAACCTTTAATTATGACAAGACAACCTTGTTATTAGCTAATAAATCTGACTCAACAAAGGAAATTATAGATAAAGCAAAGGTGGTTATTGAAAACCTTCCTTTCTTTATGAAACCGGGTATTATCAAGTATGATGTAATGAATGTCCGTTCGGATAATGGATGTCGTTTAGTAGGTCAATCGACTACTGCAAAATCAGGTATTGGTTTTACAATTCATAATTTATACCTTGATGAGTTTGCTCACGTTCATCCAACAATAGTAAATTCATTTTATGAAAACGTATATCCAACACTCTCAGCTTCGAAAGTATCAAGAATTAACATCACTTCAACTCCAAACGGTTTTAATAAGTTCTATGAAATATACGCAGCTGCCGAAAGAGGAGATAACGAATATAACGCTACGAGAATCGATTGGTGGCAACACCCAGACAGAGACGATGAATGGTATAAGAGAGAACTTGGTAACCTTGGTTCTGAAGAAGCATTCAATAGACAATATGGAAATGAATTCGTAAGCTCTTCAAATCTATTATTAAGCCCAATGGTTATGAAAACTATGAGAAAAAATTCACATGAGTTTATTTGGCACGATTTAGAAGATTTTGAAAACATACAAATAGATACAAAAGGAGTTTTAGGATTTCATAAAGATTTTGATCCTGAAGGAGCAAAAGAATCTAATAGATTTTATTTGTTTTCAGTAGACATTGCAGAAGGCAATGGGGGTGATTACTCGGTAATTAATGTTTTCGAAGTAGAACCAATGGAAGATAAGCACATTATTGATGCAGTGACACCGGGTGCAATGTATGACTTTTTTAGATTGAATCAAGTTGCAGTCTTTAGATCTAATGAACATGTTATAGAAGATTTTGCAAAGGTTCTATATACATTAGCTGTTGAGATATTTAATCCTGAAAATGTTAAGATGATTATAGAATTCAATACATACGGTTCTATCTTATTAAAATATTTACAAACAGTATATCCTTCAAGAAATGAATTTGAAGACGAAATGGTATTAAGGTTTAAACATAGACATGATTCAAGAGCCTTAAAACCAGGTATAAAATTAAAAGCAGATAACAAATCAGTGTTTTGCCAAAATTTTAAAAAATTAATTGAAAATAATAGAATAAAAATAAATGACACAGAAACTGTAAATGAAGCAAGTCTTTTCGGTAGTCTTAAAAATGGAAGCTATGGTGCTCAAATGGGTAATGATGATATCATTATGACAGGAATCACTGCCACTGAATTTTTTAACACTACAGATTATGCAGATTACATCGAAGAATTGCTAGATTTTATAGATCCTGAAAAGTATAAATTAATGGAAACTACTCTATATCAACAAAACGATTCAGCCGGAGATATGCAGTATGATATTTATGATCTTATATAGACTAAACTCCAGATTTACACGGATATATAGATTAACAAATAAAAAAATAAAATTAAATAACTATGGCACTAAGTCCTCAATTATTACAATTCAAGAGTTCAGGCGTTTACAGATTGGAATTTGATAAATCCCAAACTGCTAATATTGACGTTTCTACTCTTAGGCTGGTTGTTGGTCACTCAAGAAAGGGACCTTATAATACACCAGTATTAATCGAAAACGTTGAAGCATTCATTCAAGTATATGGAAACATCGACAAGTCGTTAGAGAAAAAAGGAATGTTCTTCCACAGATCAGCTAAGGCTGCTCTTTCAAGAGGACCTATCCTAGCTCTTAACCTTGCTCATTTTGGAGAAAATGATTTAGCTTCAGCTGCACAAATTTCAACAAATGGATCATATAAAACTGATCCCTTAATGGAAAGACCAGCTGGAAACACATGGGTTGAAGGTGATGTAAAAGTCGCTTATGTTGCTCCGGCAATTACTAATACTCTTACACTTGCATCTCTAACGGTAGCGAGTGGTATATCAGGACAGGGTGTAGAGATCGTTGGAGAAGATTTTACTGGATCTATTTCAACTAACGATTACTTATTACAATCAGATGGAACTGTTGCACAAATAACTGGAGTGTCATTCTCTAGTGGAAATACTATGATAGGTATCGCACCTAGTAGTGATGTATTAGATGCATCTTACATTGGAGCAACTACATTTGATATTTACAATGCAGGAACTGAAGAACAATTATATACAGAAGCAGAATATTTAGCAGACTTTACTATTGCAACATATCCTGAATTAGGTCACCAAACTGGAGACTATGCTTATGCTAATTTCTTTGACACGGATAAATTCATGATTCCTTCTGACGAAAAAGTATTACAAACACTAGGACAGGATTCTAATCAAGTTTTAAACTTTGTAAATATTAAACAAACCCCAATCACAGTTTTCACAAGAAAAGCACAAGATACTGCTGGCTTTGATGTTACTGCAAGAGAATGGTATGGAGAAGGAAATGTTCCAGCATATTTAGATAATAAAGATTTAATGTCAGATTATATGATTGACGTATTTGTATTCAAAGGTAAATTTGATGCTGCGGCAATGGACACTGATCCAGTTTATGGATATTACTTTGACAATAAAGGTTTAAGAAAAGAGCTAATAGAACAATTTGCAAACTTAAGACAAGTTGAAATGATAGGTTCTTATACAGGTTCAATGCTTCCAGGTTTTAAAGACTTAGAAGGAAGAAACGTATATATCGAAACAATGATTAACGCTGAAGCAAGAAGAACAGGTTTATTCTGTGCAATTGCTGAAGATTTAGTAACTGACGAATCTGGAGATACTCCAATCGATTTAGTTGGTCACACATTTGACGAAGCCGCTCAAGATCAAGTAGTATTATCTTACGACATTGCAAATAGAACAATATTATTCCCTGGGTCGGATTTAACATACTCTGCTGATGGAACTAATGCAATATTTACATACACTGGTGCACTATCTACATTTAATCCTGAAGTTAAAAAAGGAAATTATATCAGAACAGGTGAAAGATTAGCTCTAGTTGAGCAGGTTTCTGTTTCTAAAAACGAAAGCGAACAAATAGTATGGACTATTAAATTATCAGAAGCGGCTCCTTTAGTTGCCCCTACTGCATTTGTTGAATCTTTAGAAGATGCAGCAGTTTCATATACTCCATTCGTATTAAATGGCGCAGATATTGAAGCAGAAACTATTACTTCATGTTTACAGGCTATTTCATTAGGAACAGGATTGGCAACTGGTTTAGTAGATAAAGATGCAATTGACTTTAGATATATTGTTGATACATTTGGATCTTACGATTTAAATGGATTACAAAATAAAATTCAATTATCTCAATTAGCAAAAGAAAGACAAAACGCAGCAGCTATATTAAATGCACCAATGGTAAAAGACTTTAAAGAATCTACGGATCCTTCATTTAAAGATCAATTTGGCTCATTTAAAACTTCATACATTAAAGATGGAGGTAACTTAGATCAAAATCCAACATCACTATATACATTACCGAGTATCGCAGATGGTGCAAACTTTGCATTCTACTATGGTCCTGGTCTTATTGTAAGAGAAAATGGAAAAGATTTAATCGTTCCACCAGCTGCTTATGTATCTAATAACTATATTGATAAATACACAGACGCTTTACCATGGTCAATTGTCGCTGGTCCTAGAAGAGGTGTTGTTGCTGGAACTAACGTTGCAGGAGCTGAATATTCTTTTGACAAATCAGATAGAGACATTTTAGAGCCATTTGGTTATAACCCAATTGTATTCCAAAGAGGAGTTGGTTTAACTATCTTAGGAAATAAAACTGCACAGCAATCTATTAAATCATCACTATCTTCAGCTCATGTTAGAGAAGTGTTAATTTACATTCAAGATGCAATGGCAGATATCCTTAAGGATTACGTATTCGAATTTAACAATGCACAAACTAGATTAGAAATCAAAACTCTAGCAGATTCATTAATGGAATCAGTTAGACAAGATGGTGGTGTATATGATTTCAAAAACGTAATGGATCAATCAAATAACACAGGTGAGGTAATTGATAACAACATCGGTATCATAGATACATTTGTTGAGCCAGTTAAAGGTTTAGAAATAGTTGTACACAGAACGACGATTTTAAATACTGGTGAAATTTCAACAGGAAACTTTAGTTAAAAAGATATATAATAAAAAATAAAACAATAAAGACTTATGGCTTTACCACACTATTCACAAGATCAAACTAGTAAGGCGGGTAGACAATTCGAACCAGTACAAGGAAACTTATTTGAGGTAACTATTTTACCTCCTGCTGGAGTTGCTGACGCACCGCTATTACTTCAACATGTTAACTCTGTTAGCGGGTTGGAATTATATAAAGCACCTGGAGAGGTAGCACAGAAATACAAATTCTCTTCACGTTCATACGCTGGAATGCCAGATGATACTACACTTACGGTGGGTATTAACTTTTCGTTAAATTTAAACGAGGCAAACCAAGCTTATTTATATAAAACAATGAGACAATGGTATAACTTAGCTTACGATCCACAGACTGGTGTAATGGGCTTAAAGAAAGACTATACTGGAACAATCGTAATCGTACAATTCAATAGAGCTGGTGATATTTACAGAACTATAACATTAGAAGATTGCTGGATTAATTCTGGACTTCCATTCACTAACGATTTAAGTTATGAATCTCCAGAAGCAGCTGCTTTAGAAGTAACATGGAAATGTGATACTTTTAAAGAAGTATTAGCTTAATTTATTAAGAGTAGGACGGCTTTAATTAGTCCGTCCTATTTTTATGAAACTAAAATATAATATAATGATATAATAATATGTCCAGTAAACTAACTAAGAAATTACAGGTATTACTCTCTGAAGAAGAAGTGTTTATAATAAACAGGATTATACTAAACGAGGCGATTGAAAATGGAGAGAGACCGGTTTCAGTTTCGGCGTTTATCAGAGACTTAATAAGACAAGAAATAGATAAAAAAAGCGATCTTCAAAAGAGTTGGGATCGAAATAGAATTAAACAACTCAAATCTAAATAATAAAACATGAGCGAAGACAAAAACAAACCGGTTAACCTTGACGAGCAATATAAAGCTATGATAGAGGATAACGAAAACAATGCACCCGTAGAAGCTGAAGAACCAGCTGATCTAGGAAAGGTGGATATGAATAAGTTTAAACCACAGGAAGCTAAGGAAGCAGATTTTCATTTAGGATATCATAGTGTTTCTCATGCAGAACTTCCTTCAGGTGGAATGTTCTACAATGAAAAATCAGAAATTTCTATTAGAGCTGCAAAAGTTTCAGAAATTAGACACTTTTCTACAGTAGACGAGAATAATGTACTAGATATTGATGAAAAATTAAATAACATAATTGAATCATGTGTAAGAATTACATCAGGAGCTAAAAGAATGTCTTATAGAGATATTTTAGAGGAAGATAGATTCTATTTAGTTTTAGCTATTAGAGATCTTACTTTCCCAGAACCTGAAAGCCAATTGACAGTTCCTTATCAAGATAAAAAAGGAGGTAGACATACGGCTGAGGTAAATAAGAAGTATTTTCAATATTTTAAAATACCAGCAGAATTAGATAAGTATTATGATCAAGAATCTAAGAGTTTTAAAATTGAAACAAAATCTTTCGGTATAATTGAAATGACTCCACCTAGTATTGGAGTGATGCAAAAAATGACTAAACATATTAAAGATAAGCAGGAAAAAGGAGAAATAGCAGATCAATCTATTCTACAAATAATTCCTTACATCGTAAATGATTGGAGACAATATACTGATAAGACTATTTTTAATTTCGAAATGGAAGTTAATGGTTGGTCAAATAAGAAATATAGTTTAGTATACAAATTAGCAGAAAAATTAAAAGTCGGAATCCAGCCTGAGATGTTGGTACCGCACGAGGATGACGAGGTCCTCGTTCCGATTGGGTTTCGTGACGGAATCAAATCTTTATTCATTGTTCAAGATCTCTCTGGAGAACTTCTTTAAAACGAAGTTTCATATCTATAGGGTCTTACATGTACAACCTTCCGAATTGGAAAACATGGATTATTATGAATTTTACTATCTCGTGAAAGATCTAACTGATCATTTACAGAAAGAAAATGAAGCTAATAAGGGACAACAGGAACAAAGTGAACAGATGCAACAGAATATGAAAATTCCAAAAATGAATATTCCAAAAATATCAGTTCCTAAATTATAATAAACTTTAGAGGAATAATGGGAACTGTCCCGTTATTCCTTTAATATATAGACTATAAACTAAATAAAATTATAAGATTATTATGAAACGTGTAAAAACATATGAAGAAATTATTTCCGAAAAACAAGAACTCGGTACCTCATTAATTTTAGAGAATAAATTTAAGAAATTTATGAGTTCACTTGGTCGCCATGCCGTTTCTGCAATAATAAGTTATTTTCATGAAAATCCAGATGCCTTAAAGGAAGTTCTAGGTTCTATGAAATCATCAAAAGATCAAGGTGTACAAGGCGCCCTAAAAGAGATCAGATAAATTTAGTTTAATCAATGGCCAATAACGCAAAGGACAACATACTGTTATCTCCTTTACAGAGGATAGCTAAGGCAAGTGAAAATACAGACAATAAAATGTCTGCTGTCGCGTTAGGCGTAGATGTTCTAATCAAGGGTAGCGATAATGTTAAAAGTATATTAGAAAGACAAACTGATGTATTATTAGATATTAAGACTGCAATTACAGATTTACATAATGATATTAAGGGAGGCAAGGCAGCTGGTAAAGCAGGAGGAGAAAAAGGAGGCTTTGGCCTTGGAGGTGCTGCTAAGCTAGGAATTATGGTAGTGTTAGCCGCTGGCGCTGTTACACTCGCTTCTTATATTATGCAAGGAATTGCTCCAGTTTCGGTTGCTCAGTTAGCAACAGCCATTCTTATATCACTTGCATTAATTCCATTGGTTAAAGCAATGGTAGAAATGTTAATGTTACTTTCACCCGTCAGAGGGTTGGGTTTCATGGCAGGTAAATTTGCGATATCTAAATTTGGAGGAGCTGCCGGTAAAAGCGCACTAGGTCCAGGTGGAGATGAAATGTCTAAAAATGGAGCGATGAAAATGGCATTTATGGTTGTATTAGGTGCAGCTGTATTAATAACTGTTTCAAGTTATATTTTATCAGCAGTACAACCCGTTCAATTAAAGAAATTAATATCAGCCGCTGTAATAGGATTTGCACTACAACCCATGGCAATGGCATTTTTAGGTGTCGTAATGGCATTAAAGAAGGGCGGAATAGGAATGGATAAAAATGGAGCAAAAACAATAGCAATGTCGATGTTAGTTATGGTAGCAATTACACTTGCAATAGCAGGTGTCGCAGGAGCCATGGCCATGATGCCAGAAACCTTTATCGCAGGACCTCCATTAGATTGGATTTTTATGACAGGGTTAATGCTTTTTGTTTTTTCAATTCCACTTGCTATAATACTAAGATCGGTCAAAGGATTAAATCTTAAACAAATGATATTTGCTGCACTTGCAATACCATTAATAGCTTTAGCAATTGCTGGAGTTTCTTACGCAATGGAAGGATTAAGCGGTAATTATGTGGCTCCACCTGCATCATGGACTCTAAAGGCAGGTTTTGCTCTTTTCATATTTTCTATTCCATTAGTGATGATATTAAGAAGTATTAAAGGAAAAACATTAAAGGAGATACTCTATGCATCTTTAGCCGTCCCTCTACTTGCGGGTACTATTGTTGCTGTAGCTTTAATGTTTACTTTTTTAGCAAAAGTAAAGGCATATAATGCACCCCCAGCAAAATGGAGTTTAAAGGTAGGTTTGGCTATGGCAGTATTTGGTATAGCATTTTATTTTATTTCTAAAGCAACTCGAGGAATGGATATAAAGGAAATTGGACTTGCAGCATTAGCCATGGGATTCATAGCTTTAGGTATATTAGCAGTCGCATTCATATTCCAATATCTACCAGATGAATTTAAAACAGTACCAGTTGAATGGTCATTAAAAACAGGATTAGCGGTAGCTATCTTTGGCCTTGGGTTTATGATAGTAGTTAAACTGATGAAAACATTTGGAGTTGGCCTTAAAGACTTGGCAATGGGACTAGTCGGCATAGCAGCGATTGGTATCGCAGTACTTGCAACTGCATGGATATTCTCAGTTTTACCAGGAAGTTTTGTACCAATACCTATTGAATGGACTATAGGCGCTGTGTTTGCTATTTCTGCATTTGCAGTTCCACTTGGTGTTGTCGGCTTAATTGCTACGTCAGGTGTAGGTGCAGCAGCACTAGGATTAGGTGCCCTTGGTATGATATTATTAGCAGGTACTATATGGGCAGTTGCTTGGATATTTAGCAAATTACCAGATTTAGGAGCAATTGGTAAAAATTTCACGGATATGTTATTAGCTCCTGTTAACGGAATGATAGATTCATTTGTTAGAATAAAAGAAGAACTTGGAATAGAAAATTTATCAGCCCTAGGCGCCGGTTTAGTTTCAATTGCAGGCGGTTGGTTAGCATTAGTTGGTGCATTGGCTGGACAAGCAGTTGGTGGACTATTAACTGGCGTAGCTTCAGGTGCCGGAAAGGTGTTAGATTTTGTGACTGGTGGGTTGACTAAAACAGATGGACCATTTGAAGTCCTAGATAAATTAATAAGCAGAAAAAAGGGTATTACTAGTTTAGGACCAGCTGTAGCTGCTGCTGGAAAAGGTTTTGCAGAATTAGCTAAATATCAAAACAAAGGAATTAAAGCTCTTAACGCACTATTACCATTCTCTAACTACAGTAGAGTAGACTACCTAAGAAGTTCAGCAAAACATGTTGGAACGCTTGCTAAGAATTATGGTTTACTTGCAAAGGAATCTAACAAGATGAATATTGGTGCAATCAACGCAACCACAAAGATGTTCGATTCTTTACGTAAATTAGCAGAACAGGATAATAATCCAATGAAAGTCCTAGCTGATGATCTATTGAAAGCTGTTGCAGAATTATCAACTGCAGTTGACGCCCTGGATAAAGCAGTTGCTAGACAAGGTAAAACTTCTGGCGAAGCCACTAGTGTAATTGGTAAGGCACTTAATAAAGTTAAAGATCTAGTCACGAGCAATACTGCAGAAGTTAAAAAGAATACCCCAACAGGAGGAGCTCCTAAAATGGACCTATCTCCGGTCGTTGACGCTATATCAGAGTTAGAAGAAACATTAACCTCATCTGGAATCAAAGTTAAAAAGAATTCAGGTTGGTAATTCCAACTTTAACTGAAACAACCCCCTCTTATTTAGTATAATTAATAGTTCTTTGACAGCTATGCTTAAAAATAAACATAAGTATATGGAAACAACTATTATTACATTCGGTCTGGGTGTGGTGCTAACTCTAATTATTTTAGGGACAGTGTCATTGTTCAGGTCAACTAAAAAAATCGGTGAATTAGATTCGGCGATTAATCACATCGAAAGTGAAATTCAAAATAGAATAGATTCAGTCGAACACTATTTAGATAATTGCATAGATGATCTAGATAGAAGATTAGATTCTAGAGTAGATAAAGCAATTTCTCAATTTGAGAAAGAAATAGAAGAAATGGATTTAAGATTAGATAAAATTATTGATAGTTTTAATCTTCAAAAATCCAAAGAAAAGGAAAACATTCCTAATTAATTTAAATAAATAAACATTAACTCATAGTTGTTGAAGAATAGGAGAAGTGGCAGAGTGGTCGAATGCACTGGTCTTGAAAACCAGCGAACTTCACGGTTCCAGGGGTTCGAATCCCTTCTTCTCCGCAAATTGGCCTGGTAGTTCAGCTGGTTAGAATGCATGCCTGTCACGCATGAGGTCGCGAGTTCGAGTCTCGTCCAGGCCGCCACTCAAAGCACATGAAACATTGTGCTTTTAGGGGGTATAACTAATAGAAAATAATTTAAAATGAGAAAAGTACACAGAGGTAGTAGAGGAAAGATTGCTGGAATATGTGACGGTTTCGGATATTATTTTGGAATTGATCCATTAATATTCAGACTTCTATTCATATTAGCTTTCTTTACACCCACAATCCCATCAATATTAATATACATTATATTTTGGTTAATATTGCCAGCAAATAAAAAAACAAAAACAAATGACAAGAGCGGAACTAGTTCAAAAACTACTAGACGAAAATAAGATAACAGCAGCGGAAGCTGTCGTTCTTCTTACACCAGAGGATTCATACACTCGTCCTACAACTTATTTACCTTACCAACCACAGCGAGGAACAGATCCTTATTGGTTTACAACATCGACACATGATAACGCCTAACTACACCTTTAACGCAAAACTAATTAGAGTAGTAGACGGAGATACTGTATGGGCACATGTAGATTTAGGATTTGATATTTGGAAAAAAGTAAACGTTAGACTACATGGAATCGATACTCCTGAAACTAGGACTAGAGATCTAGTAGAAAAAAGAGCAGGTCTTAAATCTAAAGAAAGACTAGTGCAGTTACTAGAACAAGGAAACAATGAATTCGTATTGGTTTCTAAAGAAGTGGATAAATATGGAAGAGCGCTAGGAGAACTATATAATGGTTATCATGAAGTTCATGTCCATGAAGGTGAAACTAGACCTATATCAATTAGTATAAATCAAGTATTATTAAACGAAGGTTTAGCAAAACCTTATAATGGAGGAAAAAGATAAAATATGAAATCAAGAAAATTTAGCATTTCAGGATTATTAGAATTAAGACCTGGAAAATTTGAAGATGAAAGAGGAGAGTTTATAGAAACATTCAAATCTTCAAAAATTAAAGAACTTGGAATTACAGAAGAATTTCTACAAGATAATCAATCTGTTTCTAAGAAAGGAGTATTTAGAGGAATACATTTACAAACCGGAGATAGTGCTCAAGGAAAATTAGTAAGAGTTTCTAAAGGAGCTGTTGTAGATTTCGCGGTAGATCTTAGACCTGGTTCTCCATCCTATGGAGAATGGACTTATGTATTATTAAGTGCGCACATAGGAAATCAATTTTGGATTCCAGCCGGATTTGGCCATGCGTTTCTTGCCCTTGAGGATGATACAATCTTTTCATATAAATGTACTAAAGAATATGATAAGAGTGCAGAGGAGTGTCTCCTATGGACCGACAAGGATATAGATCTGACTATAGATAAGAGTATACTTACACAATTCAATATATCAGACATCTTAGTCTCCGAAAAGGATAAAGAAGGTATTACGCTAAAGGAATATACTAAAAAATATGGCGTACTGGTTTAAAAGAAAATACAGACAAATTAAAAGAGTCTTAGATTACTTGCCAATTATTTGGAAAGGTTATGATTTTGATTATAGATACGCAATTGATTTATTTAAACATCAATTAATACGTACTTCTAATTTTATGGAATCAGATAGAGCGTATGCCATCGATTCCGATATGAGAGCTAAGAGAATTAAAACCGCTATCGAACTTCTTGATAAAGTTTACGATGAAGAATATGGAATGGAATACCAAGATCAGATGAAAAAGATTTATGGTGATAACGTATTAGATTGGAACTTTGAAGACACTGGAAGAAGAGATGGAACTTCATATATTAATTATGAATACGAGAAGTGGGAAAACAAAGATAAAGTTAAAGAAACCTTTGATAAACTATTTAAACAGTCTAAAGAAAAGCAAATTAAAGCAGAGAAATTAGTATGGAAATTTATATCCCATAACATCCGAGGATGGTGGGATTAAAATAATTTGAAAATAATTGCCTAAATATTTTTTTATCTCAGATATTTTGCTTATATTAGTATAGTAATAATCAATAAAGCAAAAGATATGTCACTTAATTTAAACTTAGAAAAAGCTTGGGTAACCTTCTTAAATGATGGTTGGGAAAGCGTTTGGCATCCAGTAACAGACGTTCTTGGAAACCATTTAGACTGGTCAGACGAAATCATGGACCATTGTAGAAAACAATTTAATGACTCTGACAATTGGGTTAGTTTTGGAATCGCTCCTACTTCTCAAATGTTAATTAAAAACTCAGTAAGAGATAACCTTTAAAAATATAAAAATGAAAACAGTAATTTTCGATTTAGATGGAACTCTCGCTCTTATCGACGATAGGAGAGCTATTTCCACAAAAGATAATGGTAAAATGGATTGGGACACTTTCTTCGATCCAGCAAACATTCAATTAGATAAACCGAATTGGCCAGTTATTCACATGGCACGACTTCTTAAAAAAGATGGACATCGTGTTGTAATTTTTAGTGGAAGATCTAAAGCTACTAAAGACGCAACGAAAGATTGGTTAAACGATCTTGATATTCCATTTGATGTTTTAAAGATGCGACCAACTGCTGGAGGTTTTAAGTTTATGAAAGATGATGTATTAAAGAAAAAGTGGCTTGATGATTTATTTCCAAACACTGACGATATTACATGTGTCTTTGACGATAGAGATAAAGTAGTTCAAATGTGGAGAGATAATGGTATCACTTGCTTTCAAGTAGCTGACGGTAATTTTTAAAATAAAAGATATGAAATTCAAAGATTTAACATTTAACAAACAAACGCACGGTGGCGTAGGAGCTACTGCAAAATTCAAAGAAGTTACAGTGAGTATTCAGGCTGGTAAGTTTGTTTACAGTAATCCTCGAGAGGATGGCTTAGACTCTACACAATACTCTTCATTCGAAGTTGCTATATGGGAGAACTCCAAAGACGGAAGTTTTGTCACTTCTAAATTTATAGATACTGAAGACGAAGTTGCAGGATGGACTTCTAAAAAAGATATTGATAATCTTTTACAAAAATTGAAATAATGGGAATAGAAGGATTATTTTTAACGATTTTCTTAGGAGCATTTGCATTCATAATGGGATGGATGAAAGGATGTGAAGACGAGCAATCGAGAATTAGAGAAGCTTTCAGGTCAGAAGAATATGACTATGAAGGCTTCTTTAACGTTCTTGAAAAATACGAAGAGGAGAAGGAAGCGGCTAAGCAATGGGCTAAGTTTAATAAAAAAAGAAAAAAAAATCAAAAATAAACAGCCTAGAATTTTTTTATCTCAGATTTTTTGCTTATATTAGTAGAGTAATAATTAATAAAAGAAACCATTATGGCAGAATTAAAAAACAAACAATATATGTTCACCTTTGAAGGTGGCGGTTGGAACACAGTGTGGGCCAAAACTAAACGCGGTGCAATTAAAGCCGCTCTTAAAGAATACAAAGATTCAGATTCTTTGAATCCTCGTATTGATTCTTTTCATAAAGCTACCGAAGAAGGTCTTCGTGTTGCAATGTCTCTTTTCTACTAAAAAAAATAAAATGAATAAACTACAATCACTCAAATGCGTTGAAGTAACTTCACAGACGCAAGCCGACAATGGAACTATTTGTTACCACGATCCTATCACGAATACTGACTATCTTTCTTATGAAAGTGGATATATTCGTAGAGCATATACTCGTAATTACGAAAATTACAAAGGATATGAATGGTCTCATCGAACGATCTATCAATTAAATCCTACTAAGAAATCAATGCATGAATGGAATGGAACCACATGGCCTTCAACTGAAAGGATTATGATCGAAGATCCAAGCGAGCGTTTAGACAGACTTGCAAAAGCCGTAGTTAACTATAGAAAAACTCTTAGTAAGAATGCGTAAACTAAAACATACACTTAAGCAGATTGATAGCGTAGACATCGTCCTAATTACTGCATTTGGACTTTATATGATTCTACTTGTTTCTAACCTTTTAAAAATGGTAAACTAATGAGATATACAGTAACATTTGAAGTATACATTGATGCAGATAACGATAAACATGCTCTTTCAAAGGGTGAACTTATCGCTGACAATCAAGAAAATAAGTACGGCCAATCATGGGACGTAACACAATTACACCAAACTCCTTTCGCTTCCTTTAACACAAAGAAAGTAGATATTCAAAAACTTAGAACGGAGCAAATGATTAAATCAATAGAAGAAGATCCATTACCATTTTAATATGATGACCTATTTGTACATTGGCGTTTTATTCTCTTTATTTTTACACATATCTCATGATATTCAGTCGAAATATATTGAAGACTATGATGGAAAAAGATTTACCCTTTTAGAATCTATTTTCTTGACACTAGCATGGCCATTTTACTTATTTCATTTTATCAAAGGATTTTTCGAATAAACTTTTTGTAAAACCCATATATAAATAATATGCCAGAATTAGCAGAATTAAAATTTACAGCAGACTACGTCAATCAAGTATCAGAAGGTGCAAACTATGTTAATGTTTCTAAAAACCCAGAACATAAGTGCGAAGACCTCGATATTCCATTTAAATCTTTCAGAGTTAAGGCAGAATCTAAGGGAAAGGAAATGGTCCTTATGATTTTAGATAATAATTCAGATCAGATTATTCCTATTAGAATGACAATGGGAATGAGTGGATATTTTAAACTTACTAATTCAGGACAAGAACCTAAGCACTCACATCTAAAATTTAATAGAAGGGATGGAACTACACTCTCATTTGTAGATGTTCGCCGATTTGGCAAGTGGAAACAAGGGTTATGGTGGAATGATACACGAGGAGAGGATCCAACGACCTCCTTTGATTCTTTTTGGAAAGATATAATGACTAATCTAACGTCACGCGCTTTCAAGAAACCACTCTATGAAGTCCTGATGAACCAAAAATATTTTAATGGAATAGGCAATTACTTAAGAGCAGAGATAATTTTTAGAGCAGGTGACGTAGATCCTTTTTTACCAGCAGGAATGCAACTAGCTAAATATCCTAAAATACTAGAACTATGTAAAGATATCCCAATGTTAGCATACGCAAAAGGAGGAGGAAGCATTAGGGATTGGGATAATCCTTTCGGAGAAAATGCAGTTCAAGAAAGATTTATGTTATGTTACGGTAATAGTGAAATGTCAAAAAGAAAAGATAGAAACGGAAGGATGTTTTGGTATGATCCTAAATGGGACAATGTTCCTACAAGTAGAGACGATTTAAAAGAATATTTCCATGGCGATAGAAGCTAAGAAGTGGCTTAACGAAAACGAATGGCCAGATAATAATATAGACAGTGATGCATTTTCTCATTACACTAAAATGAGTAGTATCATGGAACAATATGCCAGAGAATATCATGCTAAGAAATTAGAAGAAGCTCGAAAAAAAGAAGTAACACAATTTAAAAAGTTCTTATGAAGAAACTAGAACGCATGCAAAACTTAATCGTAGTTGGACATCCTGATAAAAAATCATTTTGTTACAACGGAATTTTTAAAACAATCCAAGAATCTCTATTAGATAGTGATTACCTAAATGAAATACAGGTAATAGATTTATATAGAGATGATTTTTCTCAGCCAAGAAAAGATCTTATTAAGGAATATCAAGATGCTGTAACATGGGCGGATAGAATTTACTTCGTATCCCCTGTTTGGTGGTTTAGATTAACACCCAGAATGGAAATATTCTTTGACGAAGTATTTACCCCAGGTTTTGCATATAAGTTTGTTCCCCTTTTCGGAGCATACGCATATCCAAAGCCATTCTTGAGTGACAAAAAGGTAAGGACATATATAACCCATGGAGCTCCTTCATTACCGGTAAGAACTCTATATTTAAACTCAGTTAAATTACGTTTAGTGATGGGAGTATTTACATTTGTATTTGGATGGAATATTTCAAGATGGTTAAAGACAAAACAATTTTGGTCAGTTCCCTTCGTGAGCGATTCAAAAAGAAAGAAATATTTAGACAGAGTTAAAAAAGATATTAAGAGAGATCTTAAAAAACATCAAACATTACCTATGCAACATGAAAGTATATAGACCCACAAAAGAAATGAGAATTAATCCACTTTCCTTACAGGAGGGAGGATCTACGGTAACGGTGATTTACGATAATTACGCCGTTGAATTTACAAACATCAAATCTCCTTATTCGTATATTTCTTCTATTCGCTTTGCTAAACGCAATGATATTTCTCTTAGAGGTTTTTTAATAAACGGTGAAGTATATGACATGTGTAGTGGTAATAAAGAAACAAAAATAAATAAATCAGTATAATATTATATGAAAAACGTATTAGTCACAGGTGGTGCAGGATTTGTCGGAAGCAACCTCATTAAACACCTACAGGAAACCTACCCAAAAATTAAAATAACTTCATTAGATAATTACTTTACAGGAAAAGAAGAAAATCATGTTCCAGGTGCAACTTATTATAGAGGACATACTTGGGAAGCAGATACTATTTTTGAAAAATTAACAGAAGAAGAATATTTTGATACAGTATTCCACTTTGGAGAATATAGTAGGATTGTTCAATCGTTTGAAGATATTGATTTTGTTCATAGGTCTATTCTATCTGGAACACCTGTTATATTAGAACTATGTAGAAAATGGAATTCAAAGTTAATTTATTCTGCATCTAGTTCTAAATTCGGTAACAACGGTGAAGATGAGAATCTTTCTCCTTATGCTTGGATGAAATCTAAGATGGTAGAATTAATCAAAAACTATAATACATGGTATGATCTTCAATATGAGATCTGTTATTTCTTTAATGTATATGGACCTGGTCAAATTACATCAGGCGATTATGCAACAGTTGTCGGTATTTTTGAAAGACAATTTAAAGCAGGCGAAAAGTGTTCAGTAGTTTCTCCTGGAAATCAAAGTAGAGACTTTACACATGTTGAAGACGTAGTTACAGCACTTGGATTAGCAGCACAGAGAAAAGACAATCATGAATGGCACTTGAGAAGTGGAGTTAATACTACAATGATAGAATTAGCAGAAATGTATGGCGATTGGGTAATGATTCCTGAAAGAAGAGGTGAAAGGTTTACAAGTGAAGACTTCCCATCAGATACTGAAGAAAAATTAGGCTGGAAACCAACGTGGAAATTACAAGATTGGGTAAATTTAGTAACATCATCAAAACAAGAAAAAATTAATGCATAAAAAAGGTAAAATAGTATTAGTAGGAAAGGCAGCTGCCGGAAAAGATTATTTAAGAACTAGATATGAAAATAGAGGTTTCGTTTTTGGAGTCTCTTATACTACTCGTCCTCCTCGTAAGAAGGCAAACGAACAAGAAGGAGTAGACTACTATTTTGTAAACGAAGATAGCTTTAAAAATATGATCGATAATGATGAATTCGTTGAGTATCAAAAATTTAACGGATGGTATTACGGAATCACAAAGGAAGAATTTGAAAGATGTGACGTAATGATTTTAAACGCGGAAGCAGTCGATTTATTAAATGAAGAATATCGAAGCAGATGCTTTGTAACTTATATAGATATACCAATTGAAGTAAGAAGATCAAGAATTGTTGAAAGAAACGATCCAGACGACAATTTCGAAAGAAGAATACAGGCAGATGAAGATCAATTTAGAAACTTTTCTAATTTTGATTGTAGAATAACTAACCACAACTTTTAAAACAACAATAAATAATAATAAGATGGCAGATTTAAAGATGAACTTATCACAACTAGAAACAAAGAGAGACGAACTTATCAAAGAAATTGATGCGACTTCAAAGGATATGACTAATAAAACCTATGATGTTGATTTTATAAGTAACTCTAATATTAACAAAACATTATCTCATCTAGATAAAAATTACAAATGGACAGTTAAGAATGCTGCTCTTTTAATTAATCTTTACGAAGCTCTAAAGGCTGAAAAAACTAGAATTTCAAAAGAAGGTGGAGATGCGATAGTAGCCCTAAAAACAGTTCCACTTAATACACTATATAGTGCTCTGACAACACTTGAAGGAACAGGTGTATCTCAGGCAAAAGCATTTACAACTCTTCTTACGCAAGTTGGTTTCAATATTAGTGAAGCCATGAAAACTATGCAGGAATCAAATAAAGAAATACAAACTCTTCATGTTTCTTTAGCTGAAGTTGAAAAAGAAATAGAAGAGAATAACGTAGAAACAGTAACACCGGATGAAGTTAGCAAGTAAATCTAAAAACAGATTAGAACTCTTAGACGTAATTCAAGAAGGAATTACGGTCGAAGATACGACCCTATCTGTTGAAAAGATTAAGCAATTAGCCTATCCTAGCCTTTTAGAAAAGGTAAGTGGATGGGTTACTGAAAAGAAAGGTTTTAGTGGAGGTCTTGCAAAAGAGAAAGCTAAAACAATGATTAAATTTGATAGTAGTAAAACAACAGGTGCAAGGAGTATGCATTTTATGGGAACTACTAACAAGCCCACTCTTACCGTAGAGAGTGCTGGAATTAAGGTTGCTATAGAATTTATTAAAGGAGATAGAGGCTCAGATTTAAGAGAAGCTATCGGACAATCAATGATATACTCAACGGCGTATGATTTTGTAATGTGTGTATTTTTAGATTCAACCGATGATAAAAGAATTAAAGGAGGATCTTCTTCAATCACAGAACATTATTTTTTAAACAACCTTTGGGATAATTTTAACGTAAAGTTTACATTAGTATAACAAACCATATATGCAAATATTCGTAACATCAAACCAACAGTTTGGGAGACCTGGGGCTATCAAGAAGTATGATAGACCCTTTTCTTCGCTAGAAGAAATGAACAAAACATTAACAGAGAACTGGAACCTTACAGTTTCACCTGAAGATGTAGTATATGTTTTAGGTAATTTTGGATGGGATCCAACTACCGTAGAGAATTGTATTAATACACTAAATGGCCATATATATTTTATAGAAGGAGAATTTGATAAAGCGACTGTTGATGTTTCTATGCTTCCTAACGCAGATAAGAAGATGGAAGAAATAGGACAAATAGACTTTTTACCAGAAATGGACGCGTGTATGTCTTATTGGCCTCTTTCAATTTGGCCTGGTAAATACTTATTAAGCGGTCATCCTTCTAAGAAAATTAAAACAAGTCCTTCTAAAAAGATAATTAATGTATCATGTGATCAATGGTCTTATAAACCAGTTAATATAAAATCACTGATCGGGCTGTTTGAGGAAAATAATTTGAAAAAAAGTGAAAATAAACAGTAAAAAGTTTTTTTATCTCAGATATTTTGCTTATATTAGCTTAGTAATAATTAATTAATAAAAAACATAACGTATGTCTACCTACAAACAACTAACTCAAAACTTTCTAGAAACAGGATCAGATCAAGACTTCGCAGCTCTTTACAATAAGATAAAGCCAGGTCTAACTTCTTATATTTATAAGATAGTTAAAGATCGTGAAATGGCCGAAGACATCGCAGTTAATACTTTAACTAAGATGTGGACTAAAATCGAACAATATAACCCAAGCTATGGAATTACTACTTGGTTATATAGAATCGCATTTAACGACTCTTTAGGTTATATTAAGAAAAGAAATCAAACTACGTCTTTGAGTAAATTATCAGAATATGGCGTAGAAGTAAGTGGCACTGGATCAGTTTCAAATACTCTAAAGGATTTAGTCTTAGATCACGAAGAAAAAACTGAACAGGATTATCTAGAAGAAGATGATGCTCTTCAAGACAAATACATTAAAACCTTAGAAGCTATGCAAAATCTAAAAGAAATGTATAGAGATATTCTAGTGGACAGAATGGTAAATCATATGAAATATGACCAACTAGCAATTAAATATAAACTCCCGCTACAAACTATTAAAAATAGAATTCGTAGAGGTAAAGCTTTAATCGTTGAAGCTGTAGAAAAATAAATATGAAAGGAAGCACAACATGCAAGAAGGAAAGAAGAATGATCCAGAGTTTGTGTTCTGTTATTGGGACGAATTTAAACCTAACGTAGAAAAAGATGATAGTAGTAGTTTACAAAAAGAGCAAGACGGCAAAGAAATTATACATGACAGTGTTCGAAAACGAAGCAACACCGGACAGGATAATAAATGCGAAAGCAAGAAAGCCCCTAATTCCGAATGAATATGAAATCGTAGAATTAGGAATGGGATCAAGTTTTATTAAGTGGTATAAAGACAAGCATAAAATTAAAAAACATGAATTGGCGTAATCAAATTGACGAATGGGACGAAGAACTTTATGAAGATCGTCCTAGGAAGGGTAAATTGCCTAAAATGAAAGACGTTGAAAAATCGCTAGCAAGCAAAAAAAGAAAAGATATTGAAAATAAACAGTAAAAAGTTTTTTTATCTCAGTTTTTTTGCTTATATTAGATAAGTAATTAATTAAACAAGTAATGAATCATCAAGAAACATCAATAGAAAAATTAGAATCAGCTCCTCAAAGTACAACTGAGAAGGCAATCGATACTCTATTTTCTGTACTATGTTCTTCTTCTAAAAAAAGCAAGAAGATAGTTTATGTGGATATGGATGGCGTCTTAGTAGATTTACATGCAAAACTCAGAGAATATCCTGAAGACGTTGTAAAATCTCTAGGAAACGATATTGATAAATTACCTGCTCTTTTCCTCGATCCTCCTCCAATGGAAGGTGCGATTGAAGCTTTTAACATTCTTTGTTCTTTATTCGATGTGTATATTTTATCAACTGCACCATGGGATAATCCTGAAGCTTTAATGCACAAAAGACTATGGGTTGAAAAGCATCTAGGAAAAAATGCATATAAAAGATTAATCCTTTCTCACAATAAACATTTAAATGTTGGAGACTTTTTAATCGATGATAGAACTGCAAACGGAGCTGGTCAATTTACAGGAGAACATATTCATTTTGGAACAGATAAGTGGCCAGATTGGAAGGCTACATTAGATTATCTTATACCTCACGCTTAAATATAAGCTTAATCCAGTTATATCTTTTTCTGGATTCTAAGTATTTATAATTCTTTTCATTGGCATACGCCTCTCTTTCAAATGAGATGTTACGATATGCTCCGGTTCCATAGATGAACAATTTTATAAACCATTCAGTAACATATAAAATATAGAAAGGAATCACTAGAAGTTCTTCCTGCTGCTTTATATGTATAGATTCATGATTAATAATCCTCTTCGCTCTTCCTCTCCACCATTTACCAGAATCATACTTTTCTCTTAGAACGATAAAGGGCCAAAGGGTAATTCCTCCAATTGACATAAACCAGCTTACTGCGTTTAAAAATCTGTCACTATATTTAATAATTGGTGTTTTCATATAGTATATATCAGATATATAACCTAAGCCCACGTCAGAGCGCTGACATTTAACTTCTTGGGCAGAAATCTATTAAACACTTATTTTTACACATGATGAAACGTATATTCATCGCATTGCTCATATTTCATGGGTTCTTGACCTATGGCCAATGCGATCTTGCTATTACAGACTTTAACTTTACAACAGGGGATCTTGCTATAGAAGTTATTAACTCAGAAAACTGCGGTTGTAACGACCTTACCGATATTGAAACTACATGTAATGCGTCGGGTAGTAGTTCTATTCAAAATAATGAGACTGTAAGCCATATTGTTTTAGGATTACACTCACCCGGGTATGATTACAACTGGGGATGTACTTCTGCAAATAACCATCCAGGATGGACTTTTAAAAATAAAAGTTTTTTTGGTAATTCTGTTCTAGAAACAGGAGACACATGGAATACTAATATCTATGATTTTTGGGATATTAATAACAATTGCTGGGCAGATATTTTATCCAATGAAGAAATGTGCGTAGAATTAGTAATTTGGCAAATTAATCTATCTCAAACTTCTTTAGTTGAAGATGGAGGATGGGCAGTTAATCCAAACACGGGAAATCAAACTCAAAATTATCCAGATTTTAATATTTTAGATAATAGTGTAGCACAGTGTCCACCTCCACTCGGGCCAGATGCTATTGTAAATAATATTCAAATTCAAACAGGATGTATTGGAGATCTTCCAGTTTATAATGTACAATATACCGTTGTTAATATTGGTGAAGAACCTATTACCGATTACTGTATTGAATTATGGAATGAAGATTATTATCAATGCTTTGACAGTGATTTATTTGGTAATTATGAAATTCCGCCAGGTGAGGGTCAATTATTTACTACTCAATTTTTTGAATTTACTGGCGTTCCGGGTGGATTTTTTGTAGTTTCAGTAGATAATGTTAATGATGAAATTATCACTGGCAATAATAACACAACTGTCTATTATCCTGATGAATGGGAAACCTGTCCAGATGTATGTGAACCAGATACTGTTGAAGTTCTAACGTATATTTACCAGATAGATTCTATTTTCACCACCATATATGAAACAGATACTCTTTTTGTTGAATTACCTAATGATACTATTATTGAATATGTAGACAATTTTATTACTGATACTCTTTATGTAGAAACCATTGACACAGTATACGTTGATGTTGAAGTTTTCGTTGAGGTTTTTATCACCGATACTATTACTGAAATTGAGTACATTACAGAATATGTTACTGACACTCTTTTTATTACAACTGTCGATACAGTTGAAGTTATTGTATATGAATTCTTAACAGATACGGTTTATGAGTATATTTCTATTGATTGTGAAACTGGATTAGAATGTATTGATGATCCTGGATTAACTTGCCCAGATTGGACTTCAGTTTATCTTCCAAATACATTTACACCAAATAATGATGGTTTAAATGATACATGGCAAATGGTTTATGATTTAGAATGTTGGGTCGATGTAGAATTTAAAATATTTAATAGATGGGGTGACATGATCTATTCAGGTATGGGTGATTATTACGATTCATATCCTTATTGGGATGGAAGTGTAAATGGTGGTAATCACTATGCATCTGATGGCGTTTACACATATACGTTCTACGCAAGAAAATTAAACTCAACCGAAATCTTTCAAAGACACGGACATATAACAATATTTAGATAACATGAAATCATTACTTATTTCCTTATTATTTCTTTTACCATTTTACACAGTAGCACAATGCAATCAACATGTTTTTTCCTCAGTCGGAGCTGAGAAATGGACTAACTTCCAATATCAAGACTGCGATGGATGGAATCATTACTTTGGTCTTCCCGCTGGAGGATATACTATAATCTTTTGTGCAGATATTGGCACCGCTTTTGTTTTAAATGGGGATGGATTTGTATTTCCTTTGGCGAATGAACACCCCAATTACGCTTCCTGTATTCAACCAGAAACTGAATGTGAAGGTGATTTTGATGGAGATGGAATAGTAGGAGCAGAGGATCTTCTTACCTTTTTATCAAACTACGGTATGTGTGAATAAATTTCATTTTTTTTGAAAATAAACAGCTAAAAGTTTTTTTATCTCAGAATTTTTGCTTATATTAGTATAGTAATAATTAATAAAAGAAACAAACCATGTACAAAGAACTTTCAAGCAGAAACAAAACATTACTTTTAAACGGAGCAAAAACAACAGGATCCTTTACGGAAGGATATTCCTACATCGAAGAAAGCCTATATAGTGACGAAGCTAGTGAGCTTTATTCTTTTTGCGAATGGATCGACAATATTATTGGAGGTGCAGGCCCTGCAAACATTGAAACTCTATGGTTAGGATTTAAATATCCCGAAGTAGATGCATTTTCTGAATCTTGTGTCTATATAAAAAAGCAGATGGACAGAATTAAAGCATACTCTATATAATGAAAACATATAAAATTCAAAGACAACCTCCATTCCGAGATTTTGCGATAGTTAAAACCTTAAGTGGAACTTATGTGTGCCCTGGATGGCATCCCGTTGAACCTGGAACTACACGAGAGCAGATAATCTTAGTAGAACCTGAAGACGCTCCAGTTATTAACAAACCTGTTAAAAAGTTAGTCACAAATCAAGTGAAACAAACTAAAACTTTCAAAGTATTATCTAGTAACGGTAAGTCATATTACAATGTTCAATTTAATGGTAAAGATTGGAGTTGTGATTGTCCCGCAAGTAATTTCTTTCGAGGTCCTTGTAAACACATTAAGGCAAAGAAAGAAGAATTAATAATTTCTAAATAATTTATATGAAAAAAGTTTTAAGTATTTTAAAAAGCATTGTAAGAGGATTGTCAAACCAATATTTCAGATTAATGGGATTTTTATGGATTTTTGCATCTTTTGCCTATATTGGAGACCCTGAATTCTGGACAGTTTTAGGGTTTGGGACTGTATTTACAGGTATTCAAAGTATTATTGAAAAATAGTAAGATAATAATCAATAAATGGTAATTATCCAAGAGTAAAACAGATAAATACTCTATAACAATTTTAAAAAAATCATAATTTTTAATATGGCATTACAAATAGGTGGGCAAATTAGCCTTTCAAATATTACCGCAGAAATGGGACAAATTAATTCAAACGTTAGTTTGGGTGGTTTATCAACTCATTCAACTCTAAATGATCAGAGTCCAAGTAAACCGAATGAATCACAGCCACATGCTATGTCTGAGTTCTTTGCTTATGACCATTCCTACTCAAGTCTTAAAAATCTTATGGGAAGTTCAGAAGTTTCCACACGTGTTAAATGGTTTGATGTATGTTTAGAAGATATGAAATTCTTCTACTTCCATAATGGAACCGGTAAATTACCGTTAGTTGGAAATTATATTTACACAAATCAAGATGGGTCGTTGACCGGGACTGCTCACATTAAAATACAAGGTGCTGAAGATTTCGATAAAGCAGAAACTGTTATAGCAACAGTTTCAGGTGGAAGAGTTACATCGATTAATTCATGTGAAGGTATTGGAGAAGGACCGAACGAGCCAGGTTTGGATCCAGGACCAAGTGAACCAGAAGATCCATTCGGAAGATAGGACAAATAATATAGCTATTATTTAACATTAAAGAAAGTGAGATTTATTCTCACTTTTTTTTTGCTAAACAGTGAAACAAACACACCCTCCCTGATATAAATACAGTAACATGAACAAATTGAAAATCAAATTGAAAATGTGGATTATAGAAAAAACTATTCCAATTTGGTTTAGAGGTTTAAAGAAGCCTCGTTTGTGGAACGTTCTTTGAATTATAGGTTGTAAGTACTAAATGCTCGAGTGGTGGAATTGGTAGACACGATGGACTTAAAATCCATTGAGCAGTAATGTTCGTGCGGGTTCAAGTCCCGCCTCGAGTACAACATAGAAAAGCAAGAGATAAAGGTAAACTCCATATACACTATGGTCCGGCCGAAACAGCGTATCGAATTCTAACAAGGAGACTGACGAGTCTCGCGCTTAAGGGTAGCTTCTTTTCTTTATAATTCACAAATCAAATTAAACTTAACGAATGGACCAGTAGCTCAGCTGGATAGAGCATCTGCCTTCTAAGCAGACGGTCACAGGTTCGAATCCTGTCTGGTTCACTATGGACTTTTAGCTCAGTTGGTCAGAGCACCGCACTCATAATGCGTAGGTCGTAGGTTCGAGCCCTACAAGGTCCACTTAGATCTCTTAGCTCAGTTGGTAGAGCATCACACTTTTAATGTGAGGGTCCAGGGTTCGAGCCCCTGAGGGATCACGAATATATACTCTTGTAGCTCAATCGGTTAGAGCAGGATCCTTATACGATCAAGGTTGTGGGTTCAAATCCCGTCGAGAGTACCTTTAATATGAAAGAATTTAACAAAGAAGAAATTAATAGAATAATAGAAATGGCATGGGAAGACAGAACCCCGTTTAGTGCTATAGAATTCCAGTTCGGTATTAAAGAAAATGATGTTAGAAAAATAATGAGATCTAACATGAAAGAATCTTCATTTAAGATGTGGAGAAAAAGGGTTAAGGGTAGAAAAACCAAACACACATATTCTCCTTCTGATTTTAGATTTAAATCAAGCAACCAAAAAAAGTAAATCTAAAATGGACAAGAAAGAAATAATAAAAATGTGGAATCAGTTTAGAAGGTGGTTTATTTCTAAAGTCTTAAAAAAGAAAATAACATTTACTAGTGACGATTGGACGGGAACAGTATATGTTACTTTAGTACCTGGTGGCGGAACTAAAATGACATATACTAGAGGAAATAATGCACTACCAGAAGGAATTAGAAATAGAGCATTTGTTTTTTGTCATTCTGAGACAGCATCACATATTCCTGAAGGATATTGTAAATTCCTATATACAATAGAAGTTCCAGAGGGATGGACAAACTCAGGTCAGCAGTATACCATTACTAAATACGTAAAACCTACTGATCTAAGAAGAGGTAGATAGTTTAAACATTTTCTAAATTCTATGTATAAATACCATGACAGGAACAGAATACATGGATTTATCCATAGAAAATACATTTAACGTACTAACAGGAGCTCAAACCTTCGAAGAAATATTACAAAACGCAACAGAACCACCTATATTTTTTATAGAACCAGGTGAAGGCCTAGATAATGACCAAATAGACGTAATGATAGAACATTATGAATATTTTGAACAGTATGAGAAGTGTAGCCTTTTACTTAAAATGAAATCTTAATAATATATCATTCTACTATTTTACGTAAAATGACTCTTACGAGTCTATTTATGAATATATAAGTTATATGAATGCACAACGTGTTCATTCTTAAAAATAGTGAAAGTCATGAAAAAACTTATAAGTTGGATTAGCCAAATCTTACGAGATGAAAGAGGCAATCCATCATCAAAAAGAGTTGTTGGTGTACTCGCTGGTCTTAGTTTATGTGTTACATTAATAATGAACCAATTTACTGATATAGCAATAGCGCCCTCAGACACACTAGTTAATGCAGTTGCTGCCCTTGCTTTCGGAGCCTTGGGTTTATCTTCAGCTGATAAGATTTGGGGTAAACTCCAAGGAAAAGAAGAAGCTAAAGAAGAAGCTAAAGAGGAAGAACTTTAAGAAAGAAGCGTAAGCGATTAGCATAATCTAAATAAAAGGACAGAGAAATCTGTCCTTTTTACGTTATATTCATTAAGATATAATTAATCGTATATGAAACATTTATATCCCGATGAATATAATTAGTAATTAAATTAGTAAAATGATAGCACATGTATTCGACGTAGATGGGACACTAACCCCCAGCAGACTTTCAATAGATCCTAATTTTAAAAAATACTTTTTAAAATGGATGAAAGATAAAACTGTAATATTCGTAACAGGATCAGATAAAGATAAAACAATTGAGCAAATAGGATTAGATGTATGGAATGAAGCAACAGCATGCATGCAATCATGTGGAAATCATATCTTTGTTAAAGGAAAAGAGGTTTCTAGAAATTCTTGGAAGGCTGATGAAGGACTAATTGCTTTGTTAGAACAGTTCTTAGTAATTTCTAAATATAGAAAAAGGACCTCAAATCACATTGAACACAGAATAGGACTTTGTAATTTTTCAGTAATTGGAAGAGATTGTTCCCAACGAGAAAGAGAAGACTACGCAGAATGGGATGATTTCAATAAGGAACGATTAGACATGGCACAACTTATCAATGAAAACTTTCCTGAATTAGAGGCCTCAGTGGGTGGTCAAATATCAATAGATATACATCCTAAAGGAGCAAACAAGAGTCAAGCTAAGAAATGGATCTTAGAAAATATAGGAGAAGATACGGTTATTAGATTTTATGGAGATAAAACAGAAAAAGGAGGAAATGATTATGATCTTGCTAACGTTTTAAAATTACCTCACGAAGTATTTCAGGTTAAAGATTGGGAACATACTTATAGAATATTAAAAGACAATAAGAAAAGAGATAAATGGCTCGTAGACCAATACAATAGAAATAGATCTTCAAAAGATCATATTAATAATATCAACGACATAAAATAATGGTTATAAAGATAATATTAGTTGCATTTATAATATCATGGGTTGGAATAATCTATTCAATAATAACCGCTCCTTTAGTTGATGAGAACGGTAATATCATTAAAGAAGAGGATAAATAGAATATGAAAGCACATACTTTTAAAACCCCTGAAAATCAGGCTACTGATTTTTATTATTTCGACAATGGGTTTGATTCAGAAGAATTACACAGAATATCTAAAATGGTAGGAGAACTTCCGTTCTATAATGCTACTACGGCTTCTGGTGAAATAGACGCTAGAAAATCTAAATTAAAATGGATTCCACAAACTAAAGAATGGGATTGGCTTTATGAAAAGCTAATGACGTTTGCGGAAATAGCAAATAATGAAATGTGGGGTTTTGATTTGATATCGGCACCAGAAAATATACAATATACGGAATATCATGGAACTAACATGGGTGAATATGGATGGCATCAAGATATTGGGCCAAATGAATTATCTTCTAGGAAAGTTTCTATAACAGTTCAATTGTCAGATGATAACGAATATGAAGGTGGAGAATTATTATTTTGGATGGGTGGAAATAGTCTTGAAAATAATAATTTAATAGCACCAAGAGGAAAAGGAACTGTTGTTTTATTTCCAAGCTATATGGTACATGCGGTTAAGCCGGTAACTAAAGGAATAAGAAAGTCATTTGTCCTATGGTTAGGAGGAGGACATTATAAATAAACAGATGGCAGACCCAGAAGAAGAATATGACGACATTGAAAATACCGAATACGATAGTATATCAATAAACAAACCCAAGGAATATAACGATGATGATTATGACTACTAATATGGAATTAATATCAACACACCCGGTAAAAAAATCAGATCTGGGTTTTCATGGAAATCTTTTTGGAGGTAAATTATTAGCATGGGTAGATGCAGCAGGCGCTTCGTACGCATCCCAAGTGTGCGATACTCCTCGTATGGTAACAGTTCTTATAGACGAATGTGTTTTTAAAAAACCTGCGAAAGAAGGCCATTTACTTAAAATATATGGCGCAGTCAAGGCTATAGGAAAAACTTCAATCACACTTGCAATAGAAGCAAGATCACATAACGTCTATGATGGACGGCAGGCTATTATTCTTGCAACAAGTATTAAATTTGTCAGGATAGACGAACAAGGAGAACCAATTCCTGTTAGTCAAAAAGTTAAAAATAAATTCAAAAAGAATAACTAAATCGAAGGTGTTCTGATATATACCTTAAACAAATTATAACCAAAGAATGAAAGCACTTATCGTAATTGCACAACCAGATATGAATAGTTTCGAACAGACTACAATGTTAAGAACTATTGCAAGAGTATTTGACGTATTAGAAATAAAACATGAAGTATTAGATCTTTATGTAAACGGAAAAGTAGGTCCTGAGGCTAAGCCGAAAAATTTTAATTTAAGAGTTAAAAATGCAACACATGTTTATATCATCGCAAATTCTGCATGGTTACCTTTAGTTGATTTATTCTTAGAACCATTCGATTTTGAAGGAAAGCATATTGAAGCTATGATTTCTCATAATAGATCTAAAAGTATTTGGAGATGGTTAAGTTCTGAATTAAGATTGGCTCAATCTGCATTTGGTTCTTCTATCAAGAAATTATTCAAAATTAAAGCGAGTCACCTATGGGATGTAGATGAACTTACTAGACTTGAGAAAACAAATTATATTAAACAGATTAGAGAAGAAATCTTAAATGATTTCGATGCAAAGTAATCTATTTTATAGTACATCAGAAGGGAATAAAGCAATTTATTCCTTTTTGGGGACTAAATTTAAAATAAATTGAAAATAAACAGCTAAAAGTTTTTTTATCTCAGATTTTTTGCTTATATTAGTATAGTAATAATCAAACAAACAAAATATGTCAAACATCCTAACATTCGTACTTAGAAACTCTATGGGAGATTCAACAAACAATGGTCTATCTTCAAGAGAAGACTCTATTATTCTGCACTATGGCCCTGATGCCGATTTAGCAGATTTAACCTTAATTCCAGATGATGAATTGGTTTTAGTAGAAAGACAGTTATTCGGAAAGGAAGCATGGTATGCAGTTCCTGCTGGATTATACAAGAACAATAAACACACAATGTTTGGCGGCAATTTTATTCACACTTCAGACTCAAGATTTCCATCTTCTGCACCGATTGCAGTTCATGACAGAGTAGAATCTAATAACTATTAATATGAAAGAATTAAAACTTACACAAGAATTTGTAAACGAATCTAATTCAACAAATTCAAACACGGACAAGATTAACGTAATCAAGAAGTATTCTAATCAACCAGATGTTCTTAAGGTGCTGCAGTATACATACGACACGTTTAAACAGTATTATGTTACTTCAAAAAACTGTAAGAAGAGAAGTGATCTAGTGCTTCCTTTCGGATCTTATACTGATATCTTCTCTTTGTTAGATGCATTGAGTTCTCGACAAATCACTGGTCATTCTGCGATTGAAGCGGTGAATACATTTGTAGAAGAGAATAAAGAATACTCTGATCTTATTTGGAATATCATTGATGGAAACCTAAAAACTAGGTCAACTATTTCTATGATTAATAAAGTTGTACCAAGTTTAATTCCAACCTTTGACGTAGCGCTCGCTCAAGCGTATGACGAGAAGACCAAGAAGAAAGTAGATTGGAATGACGGATGGTATGTTAGTCGTAAACTAGATGGTGTTAGATGTCTAGCAATTATTGATGATAAAGGAGATGTTAATTTCTATAGTAGAGCAGGAAAAGAATTTACAACACTAGATTCTTTGAAACCTTCTATCCAAAGATTAGGTCTTACGAATATGGTGTTTGATGGTGAAGTTTGTATGGTAGATGAAAATGGAAATGAAGATTTCCAAGGTATCATTAAGCAAATTAAAAGAAAAGATCATACTATTACAAATCCATTTTATCATATCTTTGATTTATTGACCATTAAAGAATTTAACGATAAAGAATCTATTACCTCTTTTAGTGAAAGACAATCTAACCTTAGAGCGTATGTTTTAGATGGCGATCAATTTATTAGCCACCTTGTTCAAACGCTAGGAGATGATCTTGTTATGGAAAGAATGATGGAATTATCAAAAGAAGGAGGATGGGAAGGACTAATGCTTCGTAAGAATACCACATATCAAGGAAAAAGAAGTGCAGATGTTCTTAAAGTTAAGAAATTCTATGATGATGAATATTATGTAGTTGACTTAGAAAACGCATTAAATAGAGTAATCGTCAATGGAAAGGAAGTTGAAGAATTGATGCTTAAAAACGTAGTCATTGAACATAAGGGAAGTAGAGTTCAGGTGGGTTCTGGTTTTTCTCATGAACAAAAAAGATTTTACTTTGAAAACCCTGATAAAATTTTAGGAAAACAAATCACAGTTCAGTATTTTGAAGAAACTACAAATCAGCATGGAGAACACTCTCTTAGGTTCCCAGTAATTAAAGCAGTTTATGAAACTAAAAGAAGTTTTTAAGTTATGTTAAATAAGGATTATGATTTAAATCGAAAGCAACTCCATTGGAAATTTAGACCTGATGATGGATTATTCTATAAACCTAAACCACCATGGGAACACCATGACACGCACTTTAAAGAATTCAGAGTTGAATACGATTCTCTTTGGAGAAGTGGTTTAGCATATATTGCGTATGGAGATAAAGATATTAAACAAGGAATTTTAAATTGTTTTAGGCCTTATATTATAGGAGAAGATAGAGATCCTTCTAAAACAATGTATCAGGCAAGTAGAGCGTCTAATCGTTTTGGTGAAGATGACGTATCAAGGGATCAGGTAATTCTCGCTTTGTCTTCTTTAGAATTCAACGATGACACCGAAGAGGTTATGGAAATATGTAGCAAACTTCCGTTTCGATTAAGTAGAAGATTCTTAATGACACCTACGATGTGGTTTTGGGTTAAATATCTTGCGACGAGAAAACAGGGATGGAAGAATGCCTTTGCATTTATGCAAACCCTTGAACATTTAATTCAAATTCCACTCACTAAATTTTTAAGATGGATTAGTGGTGCTACAAAACCTATTCCTCTTCCGCATAATCAACATACTAAATTACCGTATAAAGAAGGATGGAGATGGAAGATATATCAGACAATCGGATATCCAGAATATGGTCTTCATTTTGCTGCATGGCAATATTACACGGTGCCATTCTATGGAGTTTTAGGTAAACTAAACAGATGGTTAATGAAGTGGCAGATGGAAGATTCAAATCTTCTTTTAAGATTACTCCTAGGAGGAAAGGATCTTACAATAAGTGAAGTTAAACATTTCAAACCAACAAATACTTTCATGTGGCAAAGAAGGCACGATGCAAGAACAGCATGGATATATGAGCTCAAACCGGAAGAATATGAGTTTAATAATTTAGAAAAAGATATCCTAGGAAGAATAAAAAACATTTACTAAAAATAAAGTATAATTATTAAATAAATTAAATGACAATAGTTTTAGGAGACGGTTTATTAGCATCAGAACTTATAGGACAAACTGGATGGTCCTATCTTTCAAGAAAACAAGACTTTTTAAATTTCAATAGTCTTAGTAGTATTATTAATTTAATTCCAAAGGAATGCACTACGATAGTTAATTGTATTGCATATACAGATACTTATTCTGATGATAAATCTAAAATGCTTCAGACTAATTATCATTCGGTTGCAAATTTAGTTGAATTCTGTAACCATCGAGGAATAAAACTAATTCACTATTCCACAGATTATGTGTATGCTGGTTCGAACTCAAATGCAAGCGAAGAAGATATTCCTATTCCTGACAAAACATGGTATGCATATTCTAAATTATTAGCAGATGAACATATTATTAGACATTCAGATAATTATTTAATAGTAAGAGGAAGTCACAGGATTAATCCATTCCCTTACGCAACTGCATGGAACGATCAGATAGGAAATTTCGATGACGTAGACATATTAGTAAATCAGTGGCTTAAATTAATCAAAGCAGAACAAAAGGGCCTATGGAATATAGGAACACCCTCAAAGAGTGTATATGAATATGCATCTAGAGAAAAAGATGTCGATTCTGCCCCAGCGCCTGATCATTTTCCAAAGGACACAACGATGGATCTTACGAAGTTGAATACCTTTCTTGAAACTTTATCTCAAAACGAAATATAATAGACATGCCGAGAGAGATTAAATATACCGTATGTTCAGGATGTATCGAAGATTTTCCTTCAGATGATTTATATACGGTAACTAGATATATGAATCGAGCGAATCCAGATTCTAAAAACATGTATTCAACTCCATATTGTGAAGATTGTATAGAAAACGGCAAAGAACATTACGTAGACATTAAAGAAGAACCTAAAAGAATTTTAAAGGAGAGAGCAAGGGCTGAAAGAGCAAAGGCAAAAAAGAAAAAAACTACCAAGAAAAATGCAAAGAAATAAAATAGGAATTACGTGTTCTACGTTTGATCTGTTCCATGCAGGTCATGTAAAGATGCTAGAGGAAGCTAAGAAAGAGTGTGATTATCTAATAGTTGCCCTACAAACAGATCCCTCGATTGATCGACCTGATTCCAAGAACCCTCCAATTCAAACCTTAGTCGAAAGATATATTCAAGTTAAGGCTTGTAAATATGTAGACGAAATAGTTCCTTATCAAACAGAGAAAGATTTAGAAGATATTTTTGCAAGCTTCGATTTAGATTGTAGAATATTAGGTATCGAATATAAGAATAAAGATTTTACTGGAAAAGATACATGTTTAAAGAGAGGAATTGAAATCATATATAATAAAAGAGATCATGGTTTTTCAAGCACTGAGCTAAGATCTAGAGTCTGGGAAGTAGAACATTTAAAAAGTTTAGAATTAATTGAAAAAAAATTCAATAAAAGTTGAAACTAAATTAAAGATAACGGTATAATTACCGAATAACAATTAAATATTAAAAATTCAAAGAAATGACAAATTTATTGACACAAATCCAAGAAACCCTGGATTCAATTCAGGACGACGCTACTAAGTTTAACGAAAAAGGAAACAAAGCAGCAGGAACAAGAGTAAGAAAAGGAATGCAAGCTATCAAAGCGTTAGCGCAAGATGTAAGAGTTGCAGTTTCTGAAGCAAATAAAGCAAAAGTCTAAGGTTATATACTAACCAAGGAAAACGTTCTTTAACATATTGTAGAAGGCACATTACCAGATTGATCATCTAGAATGTGAGTGTATTGCCGAAAAAATCCTAATGGAAAGAGGGATTAAGGCACACTAAGACACCGAACAAGTTTCGGCTCGATTGCAGAAGTGAGTAATCGAGACTCGACAGAGTAGATAGTGGTAGATCGGAATAGATAAATCTAAACTGATTTTTCCGAGAGCATTGCAAGCAGCCGAAAGGAATCCTTGCCGTAAACTGACTGAATAATCCTATCTTATAGGGGATAAAGTACAACTAAAGCCATTGTGGCGCTATAACGAGATTAACCATCTTGAGTAGAACTTGAAATAATAGTAAAGTTAGTTGGTATGCAGTATATCATACAATAAGACGATCTTCTAAGGCTAGTATACCTTAGTACACGATCCTTCTATGTTATAACCCAGAACCTAGTGAAAGCTAGGTTCTTAGGGGGTAAGTAATGATAAAAACAGTTTAAATCATGAACAGTGAACAGTCAAACAACGGAAACACTCAGATAAACCACGAAAGAGCAAGTCTGAATAGTAGAGTTTCTAGGTTTAGAATTCTTGGTCAAACCAAGAAAGTACAATGGGACGGTAGAAGAAGAAACCGAACTATTTAAATATTATTAAAAGATGGAACTAATCTTAAACGTTCTTACGGTTTTTTTAACCCTGTTTGCGGTTATCGATATGCCAGGTAATGTACCACTAATCATCAAGCTTAGAAAGGAGAATGGTGAAATAGAATCGGCGAAGGCTACGTTAATCGCAATATGCATTATGATATCTTTCCTATTTGTAGGTAAAACCCTCTTCATGTTATTAGGTATTGAAACATTCCACTTTGCATTAGCAGGTGCAATGCTTCTTCTTTATTTTGGTGTAAAGATGGTTTTAGGAATCGAATCCAGTGCCGAGACAGAACCTATGCCAGCAACTATATTTCCAATAGCATTTCCAATTATAGCAGGACCAGGAACCTTATCAACTATCATGTCCTTAACACAAGATCTTTCAGATTTGGTAATTATTATAGGAATAGTTTTAAACGCAATAGTAATTTACGTATTTTTAAAATCTGCAGACTGGATTCAACGTAAAGTTGGTGTAATAGGAATTACAATAATGGAAAGAGTTTTTGGTATTATTCTTATCGCAATAGGTATGAAAATCTTAATCACTTCCCTAGTTTTAAGCATTAATGACGTTAATGCCTCCTTAGTCACCAATATCTAGATATATAAATAAATAAAATAAACGACTTAACAATGAAAAAGAAAATGATTGCATTGTCGTTAAGTTTAATTTTATTATCTAGCTGTGGATCAAGCAAATCTACTTCTGACTCTCAATATGAATCTGAGCCAATTACTGAACAGGAGCATCATGAGAAGGTTCTAAATGGACTCTTATTTACGATTATAGTTTTTGCTATATTTAGTGCAATAGGAAATAAACCTTAACTACAATTTATTTGAAAATAAACTGCCCGAAATTTTTTTATTTCGGGTTTTTTAGTTATATTAGTATAGTAATTAAAAAAGCAAATAAATGAAATGCATTAGTTGCAAAGTAATCATACCAGAACAAAGACTTAAAATGCTTCCAAATACAAAGGAATGTGTTGAATGCTCAAGTGAAGAAGCCAAGGGAGCGGTCGACATAGTCTATCATAAAACTGGTAATACAATACAGATAATGGATAAAGCTCAAGCAGATGCCATTAATAAGTCTGCACGTAGATCTGGATTCGGTTCTTTAAGAGCGATGAAAGGTGGAAGTGGAGGAGGAGATATGAAAGTTACACTTGGAACTACTTCAATTATTCCAAGACAATCTACTCGAGAAGATTTTGAAATTACAGGAAAGAAGATGATGGAAATGATGGAATGGAAAGATCGAGAAGGAATCATCCAATATTTAAATAATAGACTGAATCAAAGATCTATTAATAGTTCTCAATTTAGACAACTCAATGACATCTTAAATCAGTTTATGCCAGAAGAAAAGAAACCAATCGAAGAGAAGGAAGAAATAAAGATGGATGACGATATACAATGGGCATTCAAGAATTGGAAAAATAGTAGATCATTTAAATAAACTAATATGAAAATAACTAAGAAGATCAAATCAAAACTGTTAACGTATCTATTTAACGATTGGGTAACCACTGAAGAAGATGTGGAAACTCTGTATTTAACTAAGATGATGATTGAGAATAGGACTAATAAAATCTGTCCTCCTAAACAAGTAATTGGATTTAGAGCAAATCGCTAAATTTTATAAACCTTTTCGAAAAAGGTTATATAATACCTAATTAAAGTTCTTACATTTATTGAAATTTTCATGGGGAATTAGCTCAGCTGGCTAGAGCGCCTGCCTTGCACGCAGGAGGTCATCGGTTCGACTCCGATATTCTCCACGATGGAATTCCTAACCTACTTAATTGAAAGGTATGGAAGCCAAAAAGGATCAGATCACCCTGATCCTTTTAAAAGCGAGATTAGCTCAGCGGTAGAGCATCTGTTTACCAAGTAGAGGGTCGAGAGTTCGAATCTCTTATCTCGCTCTATGGAGATTAAGAAAATTATTGCAAGCAGACTGCTATCTAAGTCTGGGCCCCCGTCCAATAATTGATTAATCTCCATTTTAAATTGTGCTGTGGTGTAACTGGCAACACGTCGCGTTTTGGTCGCGAAGAGTCGGGGTTCGATCCCCTGCGGCACAACATAATCATATTGTTATTAAAAGAGGTTTCAGAAATGAAACCTTTTTTCGTTGGGTAGTATAAACCCTTACAAAAACAAAAACAATGAATTTAACTTCATTAAACAAATCTGTCAAAAATCAAACGACAGTAACTTTTATTATTAATCCTAGAAACCTACAGAGCGTAGACTAATAGAAGTTTTATATTAACCAAATTAATTTATTATGAAAAATTATATTTTAACACTAGCCATTGCGGCGCTTACAACGTTTGGTGCAAATGCACAGAACACAAAAGGAGACTGGTATGTTGGTACCGGTGATATTACTAACACGGCTTGGACTGAATTATCAATCCAACCGACAATAGGTTATGCTTTTTCTGACAACTACATGGTTGGAATGAACTTAACACAAGCTGACTCAACTGAAGACATGTCTTTAGGTTTAGAGGGAAGGTATTTCCATAAAGGATTTTTCGGATATGTTGCACTAAACGATTTTGATTTCGATCAAGCTCAATTAGGTGTAGGTAGAATGTTCGAATTCCACAAAGGAGCAATGTTTGTAGACCCAAAAATCGTTTACGATTTAGGAGCTGAAACTACTAACCTTCAAATTGGATTTGGTTTAAAGTTCTAAACTAAAATTCAATTTGGTTATTATAAAGCCCAGGTTTCTAGGATCCTGGGCTTTTTTATGAAACAATATATAGGTATATTGTATAAGTATTGACTGTCAGTCAAGATTTAGAGAGGTAGTGAAGCTGTCATTATTGTAATACCAAAAGCAAGGGTTCGTTTATTACATTGACAGGAACCCCGAAAGACCCGAAGCCTCTCTTATTCGCTCCGTTCGTCTAACGGTTAGGACATTAGGTTTTCATCCTAAAAATAGGAGTTCGATTCTCCTACGGAGTACAATTTAAAAGTTTTCATATTCTATAACGCATATATAGAGTATGAAACTTTCTCTTTATAGAAGGTATAATTACTAATTAATAACTAATTTCAAATAGATGACAAATATAGGTATTGTAGGCCAAGGTTTTGTAGGTTCTGCTGTTAAAGCGGGCTTGGAAACAGAATTTAATGTTTTAACGTATGATAAATTCGTTGAAGAAAAAACAAACTCAACTCTCTTAAACATCGTATCTAAATGTGATGTAATTTTTGTATGTGTTCCAACTCCAATGGACATGTCAACTGGTGAATGCCATATCGGTATTGTAGAATCAGTAGTAAGAGATATTGATAGACTATGTATTGACTTAAACGTTGTTCCAACGCTTGTAGTTAAATCAACCGTTCCTCCTGGAACAATCGACGGTTTAAATGATCTCGTTGCACAACACTGTAACGTTACTTTTAATCCTGAATTCTTAACAGAAGCAAATGCAGTTAATGATTTTATTAATCAAAATAGAATTGTATTAGGTGGTGACAAAATGGCTTTACGCCCAGTTGTTGAAATATTTGAATCAGCTTTTCCTGGAGTTCCAATTAAAGTAACTACAGCTGCAACTGCGGAAATGGTTAAATACACTACGAATTGCTTCTTAGCAACTAAAGTTAGTTTTGCTAATGAAATCTACGATATCTGTAGACATTCTCATATTGATTATAATGAAATGGTAGATATTGCAAAACTAGATACAAGATTAGGTAATTCACATTGGATGGTTCCTGGTCCTGATGGTGATAGAGGTTATGGTGGACACTGTTTCCCTAAAGACATGACAGCATTAAGATATATTGCAAGTCAAATGCCAGTTGCTACACCTACATTAGATGGTGCTTCTAAAACAAACTCAAACGTAAGAAAGGATTTAGATTGGGAAGAACAAGAAGGAAGAGCAGTAATCAATACTAAAGTTGAAGCTAAAATTTAAACATGGGAAAGAATAAACCAGATAACTTCGAGGGAAGAACAAAGGAATGGGATGAAAACCAATGGCAAGGTAGATCTAAACAACAAGTTGAAACAAACTATAGATTAATGGATATAACAGTTGCTACAGGCTTAATCTGCTTTATAGGAATTATGATATATAGACTAATAACTACATTGTAATTATGGAACTTTTAAAACAAGTAAAAACAGGAACCCATTTTGTAAAATTTTATGCAAACTGGTGTGGTCCATGTAAGATGGCAACCAAAGTTTTAGAGAAATGGCAACCTGACACGGATGTCAATATTATTGATATTAATATAGACCAGCACCCGGACATAGCACAAGAATACATGGTAAGAAGTATTCCTGCCATTATTGTTTTCAAAGATGGAAACCTAATTGATAGAGTAACGGGAATTCCTAAACCAGAATTCTTAAGCAAACACGAATAATATGAAAGATTTTTTACTATTTTGGCCAAGATTCATAAAGGAATCTTATTTTATGTATAAGTATAGAAAAATTGCTAACAGCTTAGCACCTGAACTTGCAGAAGTTGGGTGTAGGGTAGATTGGCTTGGTAGAATTTATACTGTAGTTAATATTAAGGAAGAATTTAGAGCTCAACCAGATTTAGTTCAACAATCAATTGTATTTCAAGCGCTAGCGAAACCCAATGAAGTTCTTCTTAAGAATGGTTTATCAGATGTAACATATCCTGAAATTGAAAAAATTAAAGGAAGCGATGGCTACTTAGTCATCATGTACCCTGAAAACGATAACTTTAATTTACGATCATTCATAGTTAATACAATACCTACTGTAATTATCGTGTATGGTTTAACATGGATCCCTTCTCTAGTAAGATGGGTTCAAACTTTATTTTAATGAGTGAACAAATAAGTAGAGTAGAAATAAAGGGCAAAAGGCATTATCAAGTCAAGAAAGATAATGACATCATAGGAACGTTCCCTTCAGTAACGACAATTCTCAGTGCAACTTCAGATAAAAGTGGTCTTGTAAAATGGCGTAAAAGGGTAGGGGAAGAAGAAGCAAACCGAATCTCAACACTTTCAATGAACCGTGGTACAGTTATGCACCGCCTAGTTGAGTTATATAAGCCATTACCAGGTGACAAGAAAGAGAAGCTAAACCAGCTTAAAGAACTAGCGAAGACAGATGAAGAGATCATAGAGTTTGATCAGGAATTTATTAATGAAGGATGGACAATGTTCTATAAATTCTATACGAATTCTAGTCAATATTTTGATAGAGTAGAAAAGGTTATAGAATCAGAATCATTTCTTTGGTCTTCTAAAGGAGGAGGTTATGCAGGAACCGTCGATAACATTTCTAAAATGGTAGACGGAACAATACAAATTATAGATTATAAGAATTCTAGAAAACCAAAAAGAGAAGATTGGATTCAGGACTATTATATACAGGCCGCGGCATACTATGTTGCATATTGGGAAAGAACAGGAACAAAGGCAGATGGAATAGAAATATGGATCGCTAATGAAATAGATTATTGTCCTCAGACATTTACCCTTTCAGCTGAAGATATTAAATATTATTTTAAAGAATTTACAAATAGATTAAATAAGTATAAAGAACAATTAGAAGAAGCATGAAAAGAAACAAAGAATTTTTATACAATTACCTAAACGCATACGCACCAGTTGCGCAAGAAACAGAAGGACAAAAGATATGGACTGATTACATCACTCCATTTTCTGATTTCATATATACTGATGCATACGGAACATCGTATGGTGTTAAGAAAGGAACCAATGAAGGTTCAAAAACTAGAAAAGTGGTTATAGAAGCACACTGTGACGAGATAGCATGGATTATTACAAACATCGAGGAAACTGGAATGATTAGAGTTAAAAGACACGGTGGCTCTGATAACATGATTGCACCTTCTAAAACTGTAATGATACATACACATAAAGGTAAAAAGGTTAGAGGTTTATTTGGTTGGCCAGCAATTCATACAAGAAAGAAATATACCGATATGGGATATGACCAACATGAATTATGGGTTGACACGGGTCTTAAAGATAAAAAAGCAGTAACTAAAGCTGGCGTAGAAATAGGAAATCTAATTACTTTCGATACTCAATTAGAAGAGATTGGAGACTATTATGTAGGAAGATCTTTAGATAATAAAATTGGAGGATATATTATCGCAGAAGCTTTAAGATTACTTCATGAAACTAATACCAAATTACCTTATGATTTATATGTAGTAAACTCTGTTCAAGAAGAAGTAGGTTTACACGGTGCTAAGAAAATAGCTAAACATTTACAGGCTGATTTAGCACTCGTACATGATGTTTGCCATAATACGAATACGCCTAAGATTGATAAAGCTAAAGACGGTGATAATAAAGGCGGATTAGGTCCATGTCTAGAATACACGGCACAGAATCATAGAGGTATTAATAAGATGCTAAGAAAAATATCAAAGAAACATAAGATCCCTGTTCAATTAACAGTAGGTTCTATGGGTAATGATACAATGGCATTCTTTATGGAGAATACACCAACTGCTATTTTAGCAACACCCTTAAAATACATGCATACTACGGTTGAAATGGCTCATAAAGATGATGTCCAATCATGTATTCAGATGTTTGTTATATTCCTACAGGAGTTAACAATAAAGAACATTGACAAGATTAATAACAAATAAAGATATATAAACAATAATAAAACAATAACATTATGAATAAATTAGATACATTTTTATCAAAACACGGATCTAAAATCATTATCGCTCTTTTAGTATTAACTTACTTCAAATCATGTGGTATTGATTCAGAGGTTGAAAAGGTAAAAAAGGAACTTAGACAAGTTGAAGCAGAAGTAGATACTTTAGCATCTCAAATTGTTAATGAAGCTGAAATGATCAAGCTTATTAAAGAAGTTCCAGCTTGGAAAACTCTAAGAATTGAAGAAATCTCTGATAAAGAAAGAATTTCAATCAATGCATTAGAAGAAAAAGAAAATTAAGAAAATGAAACATGTAAAATTGTTTGAAGCATTTGCAGCTTCACAGAAATTAAACGAGGCATTTAGCTCACAAATACTTAGAAATTTATTTAGTGGAGGTGGTGTACACAGTACATTGCCTAAAGCAGTATATGGTAAAACCAAAATAGCACTAGATAAAATACAAGATGATGATTTAATTGTAACAACACCAAAGGATGCGTATGGCGCTAAAGGTAAAAACACAATTACTTTCTACATTTCTGATAACGAAAAGGTTAACCCATACGCAGATCCCGAGTCATCGAAACGTGATCACATTATCCCAGGAAATGAATACGTGCTATGCGTTGCTGATGAAAATAATAAATTCTTTATCGATAGAAAGCTAAAAATAGATCTTCCTAAACACCAAAAAATGTCAGGAAAATATCTTAATCCTAGGAGTTTAGCAACAGATAAGGAAAGAGGCGAAGAAACTATAGGTATTAATAAGACAAATAAAGGATATCAAGGAACTGGTCTTATTAGTGTAAAAAGAATCGTAGATGTTGCAGATAGAGCTGTTATCATTGATGTTGATTCATTACAGCAAAGATATTCGACAATAGACAAGATAGAACAGAGAGATTCTGAAAAAGTTGGAGCCATTGCATATAAAAACGATAGAGACTTTAAATCTGAGAACTTAAAAAGATATGAAGACATTTTACAGGCCGGTGCTACTAAACTTCCTTTAGGTAAAATGGTTAAGGATGCTATTGATGATTTAACTGAGCAAATTAAAGATGGTATAAAAGAATTTGGAAAGGTAGGAAAGGATGATAATGTTACTATAGGTAGTGCATCAAACGGCAAAGAAGTGACAATTTCACATGCATCTAGTCATATGTCAAGAATTCTTAGTATTTTCAGAAAGTACCAATATAGTATTGACGGTCAAAAAAAATCAAAAGATAAATATGGAGATGCACCAACATGGTATGATGAGGATATCTTGAAACATGCACACGAACTTAAGATTGAAATACAAAGGATAGAAGATTTCGATTATGCATACCGACATTATCGCCAGCGATATGGGAATTAGTCCTTTCTTGTAATCATAAAATAAAAAGAAGATTAAAACATGGCAGAACAAAAAAAATCAGTAGGATTAGGCGATTCAATTGCAAAAATTACAAATGCAACAGGAATCGATAAAATGGCAGAAGGTGTTGCGAAGGCGATGGGTCGTAAAGATTGTGGCTGTAAAAAGAGACAAGAGAAATTAAATCAAATGTTTCCTTATAACAACGGACCTGAGCCAACACAAGGAGAGGATGCTCCAAAGGGAGATACACCTCAGCATTAATAAAAATTAAATATTAGTTATGGAACAAATAAAGAATAAATGGGTGAATGGTTTTATCATAGGAACCTTCGTATCCCTATATCTTTTAGTATCGATAATTTCAACTATTCACGTAATAGATTTTTTTGAATTATCAAACCCAAAGTGGCTAGCAATATCATTAGCAATAGGATTTGAATTAGGAGCAGCGGCTTCTTTAGCAGCTATTATTACATTAGATAAAATGAATAAAACTCTAGTATGGGCCTTATTCTTAGTAATTACTGCTATGCAAATGCAAGGAAACATGTATTATGCATTTATCAATATGGGAGATTTTACAACATGGTCAGAATTATTTAACCTAATAGAAGAGGAACCATTATATCAGAAGAGAGTATTATCTTTTGTTTCCGGTGCCATTCTTCCATTAGTTGCGCTTGGATTTATTAAATCTTTAGTAGATTATATTAAACCAGCAGATGATTCACCGGTTTTAGAAGAAGCTTCTATTGAAAAAAAAACTGAAGTAGACAGTAGCTGGAAATCAGAAGATATTCTAGACAAACCTACAAGTGCAGCTCCAGCTCACACCGAAGGAATGTCAGTTGATGATATCAAAGCATGGCAAGATGTTGGAGATAAATTAGCAGAAGAAGTCGAGGACGAATGGGACGAAGATCACGCGCTTGATATGGTTATGAATGACATGGTTAAAGATATGGATATTCAAGATTTTGAAGCAGATCAAGAATCTAGACCTAATCTTTTAGAAAAGCAACCACAGACTAATATTCCTGCAAAGGGTTTTATCAATAGACCCACTGAAACCACAAGTGTAACTCTAGAAGGTGGTAAGGGAAATATACAGAGAAAGATTAGAGAAGAAAGAAAAATAAATAAGTAATGATAAAAAGAATTCCAATAAGACTTCCCTCGTTTTATATTTCTAAAAAGATAGAGACGAGTGCATTTAAGACTGCGTTGGCTTCAACATATCAAACAGCATATAGGTTATATCTAATAACCAATGGAATTAAAGATTTTATCGAATTCATAGAATATGAAGGAGATGATTATTTTATAAGAGCTGCTGTCAAAACTCAAGCAAGCTTTATCGGAGAGGCTAAAGAACAGGTTCATGCTGTAAAGCATCTTAGTCCTCTTATTAAGAACAAACCACTTTATACTATTAAATGTTCTATCACATGCAAAAAAACCAACAAGGAATTATATGTATGCGATAAATTTTCAAAGAAACCTATGCAAATCTATGATCAAATAGAAGAATGCATCGAAGATATTAAAATCATCACGGGTCTAGAATTACTACGACCTTAAAAAATAAATTAACATAATGATACTTAAGAATGGATCTAAAGGAAAAGAAGTTAAAGAACTTCAAAGATTTTTGGATATACAGGCAGATGGAATATTCGGCCCAGGAACTGAAAGACACGTTAAAAAATGGCAAGCCGAAAACAATCTTGTTGTTGACGGTATTGTCGGTCCTGCCACTTGGGATGCTATGGGTTTGGCTACAACTGATGATTCAGAAAAAATCTACGAAACAGAAGAAGGACTTATAATAAATAAAAGTTATTTGCCTAAGGGTGAGTACTTAAAAGGACCAACTAAAAAGGAATTCTTATTCTTACACCATACTGCAGGATGGAATAATCCATATAGAACTATTGAACACTGGGGTAGAGACACGAGAGGAAGAGTTGCAACAGAATTCTGCATAGGAGGTCAATCGATTAAGGGTAATGATGATATGTATGATGGTGAAGTAGTACAAGCTTTTCCAGAAGGAGGCTATGGATGGCACCTAGGAAAGAACGGATCCCAGTATATGCATAATCATTCGGTAGGAATCGAAGTAAACAACTTTGGATATTTAACAAAGGGAGGTTATAAGAAGAAGGTTAATGGAAAAAGAACATGGATAGAAAAAGATCCAAATAGCTTTTACACTTATGCTGGAACTAGAGCAGACGAATCTCAAATCGTAGAATGTTCCTTTAAAGGATATGATTATTGGCACAAATATACGGATGCTCAGATAGAATCTTTAAGGCTTCTTATTTTACATATAGGTGATAGAGATGGAATTGACGTGAGAGTTGGGTTACCTACATTAATTAAAACAATGGGTGCTAAGGCTTTCGAATGGAACGAAGATGCATATTATGGTAAAGTAAAGGGATTATGGACACATACTAATACAAAGAAAGGAAAATTCGATATGTTTCCTCAGCAAGAATTGTTAGATATGTTAACTAGTCTATAAATAATAAAACTAATAAAGCTCAGTCTATCTGGGCTTTTTTAGGGTCTTCTGTGAAACTATTGCCATTTAACTAGTATAATATATCTAAAGACTTAATAAAATGAATAAGATGATGAACAAGATTAACACATTCAAGAAATTCTTTAATAACTGGTACCCAGTAATTTTAGCATTTGCATGCCTTCTATATTCCGTGACTTATGGAGTATTAGGTTACACAGAAGAAGCTCAGTATTCGGCACACTGGCCAGGAACTATCCTCCTCTTTGCGATAGCAATTAGACAAAGACGAAACACATGAATCTAGGATTCTTTATTATGGGTGGACTGATATTTTCAGTTTACATCTATTTTACAATTTGGAACATCTTCTACGGTGCTAGAAAACAGAGAGAAGAAAACTATCCTAACTATTACGATAGACATGGTCAGATGGGAGAACCTAAGGCTGATGATATGGATATGGACGGTATGGGAAACTTTAGTAGATTTCCAGTTAATAAAGAACTAGAGAATCTTAGAACTAAGAAAGTTAAGAAAACTAGAAAGTCTAAAAATATTAAAGAAGAGGTAAAATAAACAGCTAAAAGTTTTTTTATCTCAGATTTTTTGCTTATATTAGCTATATAACAAATACTTATTAAATATGCTAGAATATAAAAACAGATACGGAGACGTATATACGTTTACAAAACAAGAAGATGGTTCAGTTCTTTGGGAAGGTTCTTTTGAACACTGTAGGTTTGGAAGTTCTAATGATTATAAATTAGCATATCAGAATTATTGCAAAGATAGTTCCGGTATGGGAATTACACCGATGCATATTGAAGATTTCAAAGAAGCAATTCATGAAGCAGTGTATGATGAAAACGATCGATATGTAGGACCTAGTGTTATTGGAAAACAATATCAAAAAATGGTAAAGTCAAATCCATGGATTAGTATGGTAGATCCGAGTGGAGGTCCTTACTTAAATGAACACATGGACTTAGGTAACTTCTTCAGCGATGAGTTTGATGGACTATGTATTAGATCATTTGAACCAATAGAAACAGGATATAAAATTAATACTTACGGTAAATTCGATCACCTGGCGGAGACGAAAATCATTGGAGGGATAATTAATACAGCTGAATAGAGATGACACTAAAAGATTTATATCAGCATTGTATTGATAAAGCAAAAGAATATCCTAATCTATCCAATGATATTCTTTCATTCTATGACCTCGCAGAGATGGAAGTTGAAGATGGAGGTAGTACCGAACATGAGTGTGAATTAGCACTAAGCGATATTGATGAATTAATTAAAGAAAACCTTTAACACCAAAGAGAAATGAGTGAAGTAAATCCAAATTACAATCCACAAGCAGATTTTGACAACTTTGGTGAAGAGATGGAACACATCGTTAAGACAACACCTAAAGAGGTGCTAAAAAAG